>OHVL01000004.1_pt1 | contig 116031 bp, 134 predicted proteins | sample 1579511 | NCBI WGS metagenome assembly OHVL01 (sample SAMEA3882545, study PRJEB24775) | human gut metagenome | biome: human-associated habitat; feature: intestine environment; material: feces | place: Netherlands | collected 2009/2010
TCGCTTTGCATAATTATTTCTTTATAACTTTGTCTAACTTTTTGGGGTCAGTTCATTATCAAACAGCTTGATTGCTTTTATCAGTAAGTTTTGCGATTTAACGCACGGTTTTAGCCAAACTTTTATAATCGCTTAATAAAGTGTTTTGCTAAATCATAATTTAATATTTCCGCCACATTCAAGGCAAATTTTATCAATATGTATTATCGGGATAAGTTTTTCATCAATCTGCGATATTTTTTCTTTCACGGCATTTAACGCATCTGTTTCTTTTAATTTACATTCAGGCGGAACCACAAGGTCAAAAAGTACACGCTGATGTTCTTCTCCCTTTACAATTCTGAAATCGTGCAGGCTGAGTGCGCTGTCAATACTGTCAAGCGACTCGTTTATCTTTTCTTTTAATTCAATAGTATATTCATCGGAAACCGCAATCGGGTCCATATGAATAGTAACCACGCAATTATACTTTTCCTGTATTTTTCTTTCAAGTCTGTCGATTACATCGTGTGCCTTTAAAATATCGACATCGTAAGGAACTTCCGCATGGAAAGAAATTATACATCTTCCCGGACCGTAATCGTGAATGAGCAAATCGTGAATACCCGTTATAAGTTCGGTAGAAAGCACAATTTCTCTGATTTCGTCTATAAATTCCGGGTCGGGAGTATTTCCGAGCAAAGGTGAAAGACTTTCCTTAAAAGTGCTTATACCCGTATAAAGAATAAATCCGGCTACGGCACAACCGAGCCAACCGTCGATATTCACACCTGTTACGGCAGATATGCCCAAACCTATTAAAACTACCGAAGTAGCAATACAGTCGGTGAGAGAATCCATTGCCGTTGCCTTAAGAGCAGACGAAGAAATCTTTTTTGACATTGCCCTGTTGAAGAAAAACATCCACAGCTTTACACAGATTGAGCCGATAAGAATACATACCGACAACAAAGTAATTGCTGTGCTTTCTTCGGGATTAATAATTTTTTCAATTGACGATTTCAAAAGTTCCACACCCACAAGGATAATTGCACACGATATTCCCAAACCCGCCACATATTCATATCTGCCGTGACCGTAGGGATGTTCTTCATCGGCAGGTCTGTTGGCAAGTTTAAATCCCAAGAATGTTACAACCGAACTGCCTGCATCAGACAAGTTATTGAATGCGTCTGCAGTTACGGAAATTGATGCGGTGAGTATCCCCGACAAAAGCTTTGCACTGAACAAAATGAGGTTCAGTATTATTCCGACTACACCCGAAAAATTACCGCAAGACGAACGCACCTGCGGATTTTTTATGTCATCATAATTTTTTATAAACTTTGAAAGCACTAAATCCAACAACTAAAAACACCACTTAACAAATAAACTACACCATATAATGGCATTAACAATAATTTAGCACAGCACATCAAAGTTAGTCAAGAGAAACAAATCCCATTGCAAAGAAATGCAACGGGATTTGATAAAATTATAAAGTTATTTTGCTTATTCAGCGTCAGCCTTAGCTTTTTCAATTATCTTTTGAGCAACATTTGCCGGAGCGTCTTCATATCTTGCAAAAGCAAATTCATAACTTCCTCTGCCCTGCGTAACCTGACGAAGATAGGTTGCGAAATTATCCATCTCTGCCATAGGAACTTCGCCCTCAACAATCTGCATACCGCTGTCCTCGGCAGGAGTCATACCGAGCACTCTGCCTCTGCGCTTGTTTACTTCACCCATTACATCACCCATATTTGAGTCGGGCAATGTAACCTTAAGAGAGCCGATTGGCTCAAGAAGTGTAGGAGATGCGTTTGGAATACCGTTTTTATATGCCATACTTGCGGCAGTTTTAAACGACATTTCCGAAGAGTCAACAGGATGATACGAACCGTCATAAAGTGTAGCTCTGATACCTACCATCGGATAACCTGCAAGCACACCTTTTTTAATGGAATCACGCAAACCCTTTTCTACTGCCGGGAAGAAGTTTTTAGGAACTGCGCCGCCGACAACTCTTTCCGCAAATTCAAGACCTTCGCTCTCGCAAGGCTCAAACTCAATCCAAACATCGCCGAACTGACCGTGACCGCCTGACTGCTTTTTATATCTGCCCTGTGCCGAAACTTTTTTTCTGATAGTTTCACGATATGCGATTTTCTGCTTTTTAAGAACCGCCTCTACATTGAATTTTGACTTTAACTTTGAAATTACAACATCAAGATGCTGCTCGCCCAAGCCTGAAATAAGCATTTCGTGTGTTTCGTGATTTGTTACATATTTAATAGTAGGGTCTTCCTCGCTTAGCTTTGCAAGTCCCTGTGCTACCTTGTCTTCATCGCCCTTTGTGACAGGATAAATAGCCATTGTATATGATGATACAGGATAATCAATACCCTCAAGCACTACTTTTCTGAGCGGTGAGCAAAGTGTGTCGCCTGTTTTTACAGACGCAAGTTTTGGAATAGCACCGATGTCGCCTGCACCTATATAATCGGTTTCAACCTGTTTTTTACCTCTTACGGTAAGAACCTTTCCTATTCTCTCCTGTGTGCCTGTTCTCATATTTACAAGCGGAGTATCGGCACTGACTTTTCCCGATACAACCTTAACATAAGAAAGTTTACCTACAAACGGGTCAACAACTGTTTTAAATACAACTGCGGCAGCCGCTGCGTTTTCGTTGACGCTGATTTCAACAGGCTCTCCGTCAACATCAACTGCAATTTCGTCACCTTTATCGGCAGCTGTAGGTGCAAGCCATACAAGACTGTTCAAAAGCTGGTCAAAAGCAAATGTATTGTGTGCGTCACCGCAGAATACAGGGCAAATTGTACCGTCTTTAACACCCTTACTTACGCCGAGTATAATTTCTTCCGGAGTAAATTCTTCACCCATAATAAACTTGTCGAGCAGCTCCTCGCTTGTTTCCGCAACAGCCTCTTTAATAGCCTCACGCAAGCCCTCAAGTCTGTCGCCCATATCAGGAAGCGGAGTCTGCACTACAGAACCGTCTGTATCATATTTATAAGCCTTATAATCAAAAAGATTTACATATGTATTTGCCTGACCGTCAACAATGTACGGAACAACAACAGGACAAACAGTAGGGCCGAATGTAGCCTTTAAACTTTCAAATACACGGTAGAATCTGGCGCTTTCGTCACAAAGACCGTTTACGAAGAAAATCTTTGTAAGGCCTGCCTTGGTGGCAGCTTTAACAGCCTTTTCGGTACCGACATTTACACCGTCTTTGCCCGATACAACGATAAGCGCTGAATCGGCGGCACGCATACCCTCTGCTACACCGCCCTCAAAGTCGAACAAACCGGGAGTATCTATAATATTTATCTTGGTATTTTTCCATTCAATGGGAGCAACCGAGGTTAAAATTGAAGTCTGGCGCTTGATTTCCTCACTGTCATAATCAAGAACGGTATTACCGTCTGCAATGTTACCAAGTCTTTCAGATGCCTTTGCAAGATATATCATACTCTCGGCAACAGATGTTTTACCGCATCCGCCGTGACCAGCAAGGGCAATGTTTAATATTTTTTTAGCATTGTATTGTTTCAAAAGAAACACTCCTTTCGGGATATATATTCAAATCTTAAGCGTTTTCGACAATTAGTAATCAACTTACTTGTCAATTATAGCATATTTGTATAAAACTTACAATAGAAATTTGACGATAAGCTAAAAAATTAACTCCTTGCCTAATAAGGCAAGGAGTTAATTGTGCAAATTGCTTATTTTATAAAATTTAAATGTTTAAAACATAAAAATCCGAAAGGTTTTTTGTGCAATTACACCAATTCAATATTACTCAAGAACTGCGCCCTGTGCACCCGATGTTACGAGTTTTGCATAACGGGCAAGGTAGCCTGTTGTAATCTTTGGCTGACGAGGTTTCCATTCGGCTTTACGCTTAGCAAACTCTTCGTCAGAAATAAGTAAATTGATAGTATTTGCGTTGATGTCGATTTCAATTGTGTCGCCCTCTTCAACAAGTGCGATAGGACCGCCGACTGCTGCCTCAGGTGAAATATGACCGATTGCAGCGCCTCTTGTAGCGCCTGAAAAACGGCCGTCTGTAATAAGAGCTACACAATGACCGAGGCCGCTGCCCATAATAGCAGATGTAGGATTAAGCATTTCTCTCATGCCCGGACCACCCTTAGGACCTTCGTAACGGATAACAACAACATCACCAGGCTTAATATTGCCTGCGTGAATTGCCTCAATAGCGTCCTCCTCGCAGTCAAATACTCTTGCACTGCCCTTGTGCTGTAACATTTCAGGAGCAACTGCACTTCTCTTTACAACACAACCGTCAGGAGCAAGGTTGCCCTTAAGAACAGCGATACCGCCTGTTGTGCTGTACGGATTTATGATTGGACGAATAATATCTGTATCCTTAATCTCGCAGCCCTCAATGTTCTCTGCAACAGTCTTGCCTGTAGCTGTGATAAGGTCTGTGTTAAGGAGATTGAGTTTTGTAAGTTCGTTCATAACAGCGTAAACACCGCCTGCCTCGTTGAGGTCTTCCATATATGTATGACCTGCGGGAGCAAGGTGACAAAGGTTAGGTGTCTTTGCGCTGATTTCATTTGCAATATCAAGGTTAAGTTTAACGCCTGCCTCTTTAGCGATAGCAGGAAGGTGAAGCATTGTATTTGTTGAACAACCGAGAGCCATATCAACTGTAAGAGCATTCATAAATGCCTTTTCTGTCATAATGTCGAGCGGACGGATATTCTTTTCGAGAAGTTCCATAACCTTCATACCTGCGTGTTTAGCAAGTTTGATTCTCTCTGAATAAACGGCAGGAATTGTACCGTTACCCTGCAAGCCCATACCGATAGCCTCTGTAAGGCAGTTCATACTGTTTGCCGTGTACATACCCGAACAAGAACCGCATGACGGGCAAGCCTTGTTCTCAAACTCGCAAAGTTCCTCTGCAGAAATTTTGTTTGCCGTGTAAGCGCCTACAGCCTCAAACATACTTGAAAGGCTTGTCTTTTTACCCTTTACATGACCTGCGAGCATTGGACCGCCGCTTACAAAAACGGTAGGAACATTAATTCTTGCGGCAGCCATTAAAAGACCCGGAACATTCTTATCACAGTTAGGAACCATAACAAGAGCGTCAAATGCATGAGCCTTTGCCATAGCCTCTGTTGAGTCGGCAATAAGTTCACGGGTAACAAGCGAATACTTCATACCCTCGTGACCCATAGCAATACCGTCACAAACAGCAATTGCAGGGAAAACAATAGGAACACCGCCTGCAAGAGCAACACCCTGCTTTACAGCGTCAACAATCTTGTCTATATTCATATGTCCCGGAACAATATCGTTCTTGGAGCTGACAATACCGATAAGAGGTTTTTTCATTTCTTCTTCAGTAAGACCGAGAGCGTTCAGAAGTGAGCGCTGCGGTGCGGCATTAACGCCAACCTTAATTACATCACTTTTCATTTTATTATCCTCACTTTATAATTGTTAATAAATCAATGCAAAACCGCACCGATTTACCTCTATAAGCTTTATTCTAAACAACAGGTGTGAAAACTGTTTAGTAATATAATCTTAGCACAATAAGTGCATAAAATCAAGTTAGTAAGTAACATTTCCTGTATTTTATAAAGGAACATAGTAAGATAATTTAAAATCATAGATTAAAGTATTTTCCCTTTAATATGCATTTGCTTAATTTAAAATGCCTACCGATTCCGCTTTTCTTTTACGTGAAAAGAAAAGCTCCAAAAGAAAGCACGCTTAAGGGAACAGGGCTTTCGATGCCCTTTTCCCTTAAGTATCCCATTTCCCCAAACGACCAAGGTCAGTGACCTTGGAACCTTAAGCTATTGTTTTCTTTCTAAAATTCACCTTTACCAACAGTTTTGTTCAATAACTTTATAACTAATCAAGCACCTGCTCCATACCGTATTTCTGAATTTTCAATCCGCATTTATCGTAAAACTTCTTGGCGGATTCGTTACATTCCCATACATTAAGGGTAAGATTATGACAGCCGTTTTTCTTGGCAACATCAAGTACATACTCATAAAGCCGTGTACCGATTTTTAGACCTCTTGAGTTTTCGGAAACACATAAATCATCAATATAAAGACTTGTGTAATTGCTTGATTTTGTGCAATGTCTTTGATAAACACAAAAGGCATATCCCAAAATTACTCCGTCATTGTCTGCAACATAAACAGGCTTTTCGTCATCCGCTAAAATTTCTTTTAATTCGTTTGTTGTATATTTTTTTGAACCTGGAATAAATAAATCAGGTCTTTTGTCCGAATGAACCTTATGCACCTGATAAAGCAATTCTTCAATCTGCAAAATATCCTTTTCTTCTGCTCTTCTTATATTCACAACTATCACTCCGGAAATTAATATTTTTGCAATAATCAACAAATTTATTATACTACTTCTTTCATAGGTGTGCAATAAATTTACCTTTTATTAAAATAATCATCTTTTGTCATTTCCATTTCGGAAACACTCCATATTTCATCGCAAAAGCAGTTTTCTTCCTTGTTTTCATTTTCAATTTCTTTAAATCCGACGGATTTATAACAATGATAAGCCGCAAGGTTATTATCAAAAACTCCGAGAGTAATTTTATTGACTTTCAATATTTCAAACGAATACTTCAGCGCAAGACTGAGCATTTCTTTTCCGTATCCCAATCCTCTTTTAGAATCGTCCGTAATTACAAATCCAAAGCGTAATATTGTTCGTTCTTTATCTGTAAATCTTAAAATGAGATGACCTGCGACAGTGTTGTTATCAATTAATGTCATAGGGTAAAAATTATCCTCATCAATGCAGTCGCCGTTATTATCACAGTATTTTCTGTTCATATCTTCGGCGGTAATCGGATATGTCTGCCACCTGTCAGAACACCACTTTCTGAAAGCAACTTCGTCTTTGCTCCACTTCACAATAAATTTTGCGTCACATTTTTTGTACGGTCTTAGCCTTAGTTTTTTTAAATCAATTTTTGTCTGCATAGTTGCATCCTCCGCTAAAATAAATTTAACATTCAGGCAAAAAAAAGCCCCAAGCCAAAAAGCTTAGGGCGAATAAAATCCGTGGTACCACCTAAATTCAGAAATACAGTTTCTGCACTTAAACAATGCGGGATAATCAAATTATCCGATATTGCCTCCCTTATAACGGTGGGAACTGCCGTTGAAGCCTACTGAAAATAACTTTGTTCGGTTCAAAGCTCAAAGGCTACCTTCCTTACTTCTGCCACGGGAATTTTCACCGACCATTCCCTCTCTGCAGAGTCAAAAAGTAAGTACTCCTCCTTATCAATGCTTTTGTCTAAATATTATCAGTATATTAACATTGCAAAAATAATATGTCAATACATTTTTTCAATTTTCGTAAAAATTCAGAATATCCTTGTAAATATTCGATTTATTTTTCTCGTTAAGAATTTCGTGACGATTGTTTTTATACAGTTTTTGGCTGATGTTTGCATAGCCGAGTTCTTTTAAGAAAACTATAAGTGCGTTAAATTTCTTTTTTGACTGAATAACAGGGTCATTTTCACCTGCTATTACAAAAATCGGTAATCTTTCATTATAAACTTCCCAATCATCCGAATCAAATGCGCTTAATTGCAGTTTAAACAGATTTATAAAACCGTTTGTGGTAAACACAAAACCGCAAAGCTCGTCCTCATTATACGCTCTGACATTGTCTTTATTTTCCGTTATCCAAGAATTAGGTTCGGCATTCTTTTCGTTGTATCCGATAAAAGTTCCGTTGTTCAGCAATTTATTGGGCGCCTGCTCTTTGTAAAAAGGTTTTAAAATTTTTGAAAGAAAAAGCCCGAAACCTGCATTGCCGTTATGGGTAGGCGGGCCGCAAAGAACAATTTTGTCAATTTCCTTTTCATACTTTTTCATATAATTTCGTGCAACAAGTGTACCCATACTGTGGCTGAAAATATATAACGGCAGATTCGGATAATTTTTCTTTATATATTCGGTTACAGCGTGCATATCATCTATAACGGCACTGATGTCCTCTGTATAAAAATTGCCGAATTCTCCCTCGTTTATCACACTTGCGCCATGGCCTCTGTGGTCGTGAATAACGCATACATAGCCGTTATCATTAAGGTAATTCATAAATTCAAAATATCGTTCTTTATGCTCGCACATTCCGTGTGAAAACTGAACTATAGCCTTTGGCTGTGTTTTCGTTTCTGAAACAGCAACTTCGAGCATTAAATTGTCAAACGGAGATTTTATTTTTTCAATTCTCATTTACAAATCCCTTTCCGCATAGATAAATTTTACATAGTATAAACCTCTTGACCGCAAAAATCAAGAGGTTTATGGGAAAATTTTTATTATTCAGAACACGAATATACAAAAGCTTATATTTGTTTATTTATATATCGTTTTCAAAAAGATTGCTGTGTTTTTTGAAAAATTCATAGTAAATCTTTGTATTTTCAAGTTCCCACCAATCTTTTACTTCAACCGGGTTTGAGTCGAGGTCATAAATTTTTGCATTGTCCATAGCAAGCAAAAACGGCGAGTGTGTGGCAATTATCAATTGACAGCCGCAATATCGGGTCAGTTCTTCAAGCATTTTTACAAGTTTTAACTGCATTTTTGCCGACATACTGTTTTCGGGTTCGTCAAGGCAATACAACTTGTCATTTTTCAGCTTTGTTTTAAAGTATTTCAGAGCAGTTTCTCCGTTGCTGAAAAGTTCGGTTTCCTTGCCCGCAGTTTTTTCAATAAACTTTCTGCGTGACACCGATTTCCTGCGTGACATAACCTGCATTTTAAACTGCTCGTAATCGTCCATTCCGCTGAACCTTATACTTTTGCCATACTTTAAAGCACCGTACTCATCACGAGCAATGTCCTTTTTCTCGGAAATTTCGTCATTATTTGTACGAATAGTGAGCATATAATCAAAAATATCATCGCTTGTTATAATACGACTGCCGTCAGGTATTTTGTGCTTGAACCCCTCATCATCGTAGCCGAGAGAATACTCACAATTTTTTACATATTCATCAAATAATTCGCTTGAATTAAACGGAGCGATGCGGTTTAGCTCAAGTTTTTGAGCAATAAGATTTAAAAGTGTGCTTTTTCCCGAACCGTTGCCGCCGTAAAAAATTGTTACATTTTTAAATGAAATCTCATAAAGCTCACGATTTCCGAACATTCTGCACGGGTATGTGTTATCTATATAACCGTAAATGCCGCCGTTGTGCGCACACTGTTTTTGAATCATCGGTTCTTCAAAATCAATCGGTAATGTAAAAGTGTCCAAATACATCAAAGGCCACCTGCCGTTCGTAATTTATATGTTTTAATAATAACATATAAGGTATACAAAAAACAGTACTGTGCAAAAATTTTCTTTCAAATACAAACAGCTTCTTGAGAAATACATAATACATATCTCAAAAAGCTGTTTTTTAGTAAAGTTATTAAGTTAATTCATTTCCGTCGGAATCAAGAAAAACATACTGTGACGGAATTGACGGATAATAAAACACATAAGGAACTTCTTTTACTTTTTCTTCATAAATACCGTTTTCCCCTGTAATTTTAACCGACGCACAATCGGAATTATTTACTACAAATGAATATCCGCCGTTCCAATTAAGGATTGCGATATTATCCGTTTCGCCATTCATAGGTTTATAAGTTCTGACAAACGAATATTTATCGTCGCCTTTTACTTCTACTTCCATCGGGAGATAATAATGTGCCTGATATTCATTGCCTGAAATAAACCAAGCCAAAGCCTTATTATCGGCAACACTCATTCCAGCATATTGTATATCCGTTGTTTCAAAATCCGAAACAGGCATTTCCTTTCGGGCTTTTTCTGTAAGTTCATCTGTTCCGTTATATATCTTTGTACAGCCCGTAAGACTTACGCAAAACAAAACCGTTAAAATCAAAACCGGTTTCCGATATTTTTTGTTTTTCATACAATATGTACTCATTTCCATATCCCCATTCATATAATTTGAATTTATTAAACTATTTTCATATATAAAAGAGGATACGGATTTCCCTCTTCATCATAATCGGTTCTTTTATATGTTACAAATTCCATATGTTTATAAAATCCTACCGACTGCGGATTTTGTTCATTGGCGGTAACTTCTTTTATACCGAATTTTTCAATACCGTATTTCAAAAGTTGCTTGCCAATACCTTTTCCTCTTTCCGCCGAACAAATAAACAACATTTCAAGCCTATTGTTTTCAGTCCCCATAAATGCGATAATTTTATTAAATTCATTTTCGGCAATAATTAAATGCTCAACCTTACTCAAAGCCTGCGAAACATATTTTTTAATTTGCTTTTACCTCTGTATCAGATAAAAAATGATGCATAGCTCGAACAGAGTTTTCCAAAACATTTAACAGATTTTCCGATAACTGCGGTGTTCTTTCAGCCGCTTCATATCAATACCCTTATTTAATTTATTGTTTTTTTATATTATAACATTTGATATGTTAAAGTCAATTCAAATAAAAAGCCCTTTGAGAAAAGGCTTTCTCCTCTCTCAAAGGGCAAGTTGGCAAACTGGGATTTTCACATTATCTATTACAATGTAAATAATGCTTTTTCGTAGTCCTTAACATAATACTTAATATTGGTTTTACCTTTTTGGATTACGATATGTCCCTCTTTTTCAAGCATCTCCTTTTGTGCCTCAACGCCTCCTGGATACTTTGCATTTAATTCCCCTTTTGCTTTTAATGTTCTCCAATAAGGGGTTTTATCTTCTGCACGCTGATAACTCGCCCATGCAACTATCGAAACAAAAATTCCAGCTGTAATTGGCTCTGTAAAATCAGCACCATTTTGTTTAGCAAAGAATTCCCTTATTGTACCTACTGTAAGTAATTTTCCACAAGGCACAAGTCGCATTACTTTGTCGTAGTCAATAGGTGGGGCAAAATACATTTTATCTCCACCATATTTTTCGATGCTCTTTTCATCTGTTATGATTTGAACTTTTGGCATATCCTTGCTATCCATAAGCATAGCATTAAAATCTTTTTTATCTTCATTTGCCATAATGTATCACCTCCAAACCAATCATATCTTAATAAACGAAACCATACAATGAGACAGTTTTAAAAATCCTTACGAAACTTCAAATTTTCATGTGTTCGACAAACTGGAATCTGTCGTATTAGAGATACCAAACCAATCCATTTTCTGTTGCCTGGATCATTGCCCCCTTCGGTACCTTTCGCAATATGATTAAAACATCCATATAATCGGGTGCTGGAGAAATTAGTCCCATAAACGAAGGAACTACACATATTGTCATCAACCACTTCATTGAAATCGGGCAGACCACGAAAACAGCAAGAAAGATTATCCCCGGAATCAAAGGTGCCAATGACATCATTATATATCGTCCTCTGCTAAGTGCTGCTGAGGATGCAGCATATGCTCTCAACTGTTTTAGAGATACTCCTATATAAACTTTTGCCCCCTTTGGATAACTTATAGCATGAAGAAATTCATGTAACGGCATCGCAACAAAAAAGCCAATAATAAATGACAGCGGCATAAACCATAAATTAAATATAAATTCGTCTGATTGCGCCTTTTTTGTAAAAATTGCAACAAAGCATACAATACAAGGGATAATCATGTATGGAATTGATGCTTTAATTATGTCATCTGGTCTGTCAATTAGAACTGCATTTTCAGGAATGATTTTTTCTTCAATCTCTCTGTCCCACGGCTGCTTACCGTCCCAAACGTTTTCCCAGTTTTTATTGCCATCCCATATTATCTGCGCCATTTTAATATCCTCCACAAATTCCGATTTTCTTAATTCTACAAACTTTAATTTTACTTAGTAACTATGACTTTTCCTTCAGAATCCAGAAGAGGTGTAATACCAGCCCCGTATCCAGATTTCCAACAAAGGTAATTAACTCCCGTCTCCTTATCTACAAGAATTTGACGGGCCCCTTCATCTTTAAGCTGGCTTCCGTCTCTAAATATAATTTCAAATCTTTCTTCTTTCTTTGCCATGTTTCTTTCTCCTTTTTTCAAGCGTTAAATTTCGATTTATATTTCTATTCATTTAAAAAAATGGGCAATCCCGATTGGAATTGCCCACTCGTTATACTATGTATCTTAACATAATATTTTATATTTCACAAGCCCTTTGAGAAAAGGCTTTCTCCTCTCTCAAAGGGCAAGTTGGCAAACTTGAATTTACTTTAATAAATATTTTTCAAACGCTTTATGATTATCAAAGTGGACTTCTCTAAAAAACAGAATTAACCAAATAATATAGGTTGGTATAGCTATATATGGGGTTAAAAAGCAGGATAATAATGCTCCTGCCAACATTATAATAGCCCACATAAAGCACTGATTTCTTATATCACGAGAGATATGAGCTTTATCATACAATGCCTGTTCTTCTTTAGAAAATGAATTAAATCCTGAAACAAATTTTGCTGCTTTTTCCTTAAAAATCGCAAATAACACACCTATAATCAGAAATGGTATTACCAAAATTATACACGACCAAAATCCTATATTCATAATACATACCTCCGCTTCAAACTCCGATTTGTATTTCTGTTTGTTTTAAAAATGGGCAATCCCGATTGGAATTGCCCACTCGTTATACTATGTATCTTAACATAATATTTTATATTTCACAAGCACTTTGAGAAAAGGATTTATCCTCTCTCAAAGAGCTTGGTAAACTTGAAGTTGATGTTTACTTGTTAGTGAATCTGCCCAACTCTGCAAACAAAGCAGCAGCAAATATACATTCAACCAAGATAAGCGTGAGTGCAATAAAAAGTGCAGAAAAAATACACCCTATAACAAGTGATAAAACAGGGATGATAATTGCGAATATCCGATAGCTTATCGACTTATATAACCACGAATATGGCAATAAATGTGCACCAAATACCATTGCATAGACCATTACCATTTTATCGGGTACAGCATTAAATACCCACATTACAATCAATAAATACAAAAACTGATTACAGGTAAATAGAAATCCTACATTACCGAGCGGATTGCTTTTATCAAAGATATCAACCTTTAATATTTTACCAATCGTCCAAGAAATCGGTAATAACGGGCATGAGCAACAAAGCACAAGCAAATTCTCTGTATTTTGTGGCAAGTCCAACAATATTACAATTAGTATCAATAACCATATAATTATAGAGGCACATATAAACGGCAATCCTTTTTTCTGCTTAATTGCTATATTACTTCTTAATTCATCCAAACACATCTTCATTCCTCCACAAATCCCGATTTATCTTTTTCTTTCTGAAAATTATGCGATTTTCAGCATTTGAAGTACATCTCTTTTATTTGGTTAAACGGTACATCTTTACATCATCTTAATAGAGCTTTGCACCTGCCGGAATATGGTTATCTACCATTAAGAGGTGGAGCTTTTCTTCGCCATCTTCTGTATGAACAGCGGAAAGGAGCATACCGCAAGAGTCAATACCCATCATTGCTCTCGGTGGAAGATTTGTGATTGCCACAAGTGTCTTGCCGACTAACTCTTCCGGCTCATAATAAGCGTGAATACCGCTTAAAATTGTGCGGTCTGTGCCTGTTCCGTCGTCAAGAGTAAACTGTAAGAGTTTCTTTGATTTCTTAACAGCCTCGCAAGCCTTTACCTTTACCGCACGGAAATCACACTTGCTGAATGAGTCAAAATCTACAAAGTCTTTGAACATAGGCTCGATTTCAACCTTAGAGAAATCGATAACCTCTTCTTTTACTTCTTCCTTAACCTCGGGTGCTTTTTCAGCAGACTTTTTATTGTCGCTGTCTAAAGATTTCATTGTTGGGACGAAAGCAACCATCTTTTCAATCCGTCCTAAACCTCCTCATATCTCATAACAGGTCTAAACAGCGTTTCTTCCGGAATCGCTATATCCCTATAAATTCGTGCTGTTTTTCGGTGGATTGGAGTACAAATTGGTGTAAATGGTGTATAAGCTTTTTATCATCGTCTCCGAAATATTCCTTACTCGTCTGACACTTTATTATACTCGCTTTTGAAATATGAGTCAAGACCTTCAAATTCGGACTGCCGAAGCTCCTTCGTTACATCGGTATAGATATTAAGCGTTGTTGAAATATCCTTATGACCAAGCGTGTCTTGAATGACCTTGACATTCACGCCCGCTTCGCACATTCTCGTCGTAAATGTATGTCTTAATGAATGGCAGCTAAAATGCGGAAGCAGCACTTCGGGATTTTCGTTCTTCAAAAACTGCTCATCATTACAGTCACGAATTATGCGGCGGATTGCTTTATTGAGCGTTCCCTGATGTTGTGGATTGCCGAAGCGATTGATAAAAATGAAATCTGTGTATCCGTCAATGGTAGCGGTACAATGAAGATCGAGCAGCTCCTGCCTTTCCTTTTCCATTATAATTGCCTCTTTCACAAAACTGAGCATTGGCACTTTTCTTTTTCCAGCCGGAGTTTTCGGCGTATTGACATTAAAATAGCAGCCTTTTTTGCTTCCATCGGTGCGGTGGTCATAGTAAACCAAAGTATGATTTACATCAATAACACCGTTCTCAAGATCGACATCACACCATCTTAATCCGGTAAGTTCTCCGACTCGAAGCCCTGTTCCTACCAAAACCGCAAAGATTGGATACCAATATTGTGCGGCGGGAGTATTTTTCAAATAGCTTAAAAGCAACTCCTGTTCGGGACGGGTTAAAGCTCTGCGCTTTTCTGTCTTAAAGCAATGTGCTTGCTTCAACTCTCTAAGTACATTATCTGACGGATTATTCCTTATGTAATCATCGTCAACAGCCATATCCAAAATCTGATGTAAAACCGTATGGATACTGTCAATGGTCGAAGGTTTTAACTGGCGCTCGTCTGTAAGGTAATTATAAAACCTCTTTATGTCTGTTTTTTTCAACGATGAAACTGTCTTTGAGCCTATTTGATGACGGACAAAGGTTTCATACATATATTTATAATTCTCAAAGGTGTTGTTCTTCAGCCCTCGCTTCAGCTCCTTCCAAAGCTCATAGACCTCGTTGACCGTCGTATATCGGGCTTCGGTTTTAATGCCATCGCTCTTATCCTTTTTAATCTGTTCTTCCTTATAGCGCAATTCATCAAGCGTCTTGGCATATACGCAAAACCTCTTATGATTACTGTCAGTCCACCGGAATTGATAAGTTCCGTCAGCCCTTTGCGATTCGCCTGTCCGAAGCACGGCTCTCGACTTGTCTTTTCTTTTTGTTCTCGGCATAATTCTCTCTCCTCCTATATGCGAAACTGCTTATCAAGATAATCAATGAACGCTTCTCGGATCACACAGATTTGTGTGCCGTTATTTACCGTGAAAGGACAATTCCCTTGTGAAATGATTTGGCGGATTTTTGCCCTTCCGATTCCGGTGTATGCGGCAGCTTCTTCAACGGTTAAAATCGTTTTCGTCCAAAACGGTGTGTTTTCCGACCTCTTTTGGAGTTCACTTCTGTAAGCTAAAATTTTTTCGTCCATACAACCTCCATCATATTGAATACATTTGCTCAATGTATTCATCAAAAATCCTGCGCTTAATCATTCTCCGATTGCCTACCCACAGTACAAACGGACAATCGGCAAGGCTCGTCATTTCATAAAGCTTATCCCTGCCTATTCCCGTATACTCTGCCGCTTCTTCTATCGTCAAATAAGGTTTTACCCAAATTGGAACAGCAGCTACACGCCTGTTGGAACTGCCTGTTTCAGTCAGTTTATTATCCATTAGCTTGTCCTCCTCTCAGACGGAATATTGTGTTTCGAGATAATCCTCGAATTGTTTTCTTTTAATCAACCGCTTTGTTCCATTCCATAGGACAAAGGGACAGTTTTTTTGATTTGAAATTTCTTTAATTTTAGATACGCCTATTCCTGAGTATTCGGCGGCTTCTTCCACCGTTAAATTCATTTTCTTCCACAACGGGACTCTCGACATATCCGGATCGTTCTTTTTGTTGAGCATATTGCTGTACCTCCTTGCTTTTGGTAGTTACAGCATAGCCAATGTCCTGCGATAAGCCAATTATGCGAATCGGCTCATCGCAGGCTTGACTTTTTCATTAAATTGAGTATTGCCGCTCTATATACTCATCAAAAACTTTTCGCTTAATCATTCTCCGGCTACCTATCCATAAGACAAATGGGCAATCCTCACTTTCTGTCATCTCATAAAGTTTCGCCATTCCAATACCGGAATAGGCTGCGGCTTCTTCAATCGACAGATTTGCCTTGCACCATATAGGAATGTCAAACTTCCGTTTCCTTTCCCTGTTTTGCGACATCCCTATACCCCTTTCCCTTTGAAAGAGGTGCGTTTGTCATAAACGATATAATCCCAACCTCTATCATTGCACTTATCACAAGTGCCTTTACTTTTAGCGAAAGGATCAAGGCGTCTGACAACATAGTTCGGATTGCGAAAATAGTCGTTTAAGCATTTCGGACACAGGCAGCGAATGTCGCCGATCCTGTCAGTGTTGTAAAGCCATAGACCAAATGTTTTTTTCAAGGCTGCGTTAATCTGTCTCCAAAGGCGCTCATCATCAACAAAGCCAATATACTCTGTCAAATCATCTTTATTCACAGTCTGTATTTGCTCAAGCAACACCATTGAAGGCTTCATCAGACCAAAACCCTCGCCTAAAATAATGTGGGACGGCAAATACCTCTTTTTTATTACACTCGTAATGGACGCAACAATAACAGTAGGCGCATTCGCATTGAAATTGTCTGCCTGAATTACCAGCACAGGTCTTACACCTGATTGGATAGAGCCGATTCTTGTGCCAAAATCGTAGGAAAATATATCTCCACGCCTGATTTCTGTTTTCTTCATTTTATGTATAACCTCTCTGTTCATTGAGTTTTGAAAGCGCATTTCATATCCGGAATAGAAATACCCCTTCACTCATTTGGACAAAGGGGTGCGAAATGCACACCCAAAATCAGAGGTTTTCATAAAATTTTTTGAAATTTTTTATTGCGGCAGCGATTGACTTGTCTACGGAGCTATAATTTATGCCCTCCTCTTTCGCAATTTTCCTTGAACTAATCCCAAGCAAAACGGATTTAAGAAGGCGCTCCCTTTGAACAGGTTGCAGCATACTTAACGCTTGTCTTACCTTAGAAAGTTCTAATTGTCGTAGCTTTTCTTTTTCTTCCTCGATCTGTTCCTCCTCCGCTTTATCAAACGGATCAATAAATGGGGCGATAGATTTCGGATGGAACTGCTCAAAAATATCATCTTCATAACCGTATACATCTATCGTCCTTTTGCTGCGCTTTTCATATTTATCATTATTTCTATGTGATTCACTAATCACTTCTCCCTGTGCCATTGACAGAAGTATAAAAGGCGTATACCTGCTGATGACATCAGGGTACTTATCCCACAATGCTTCTTCGGACAGCTCCGTTATAATTGCCCATTTTTCCATTCCAGTGAAACCACTATACTCATACCGAAGGTTGATGAGTTTACAATCCTGTGCAAATAATTCTTCCTGCTTGTTTACTGTAAGTTTTTTCATTTCCGTAATCTCCTTAAATTTGGAATTTTTGATATATAAGGTCACAATCAAAAACTCCGGAGATCACGGATACCTACATACAAACGCCTGCCATACTGTGATAGACATAAAGCTCCCTTTCCGCTTGACAAAAGCGAAAAGGGCTGCACAAAAAAAGCAGCTATAACATTCAAGCCCGAAGGCTGAAAGCTATAACTGCTTCTTCAAAACACATATTCAATTCGTTTTGCCTAAGCTGCTGTATTGCCGCCTAAAAGATATTCAACCAGCATTTGAAAATCAAGAAAAATTCTCAAAGCTTTAGGCATACTAATTGTAACAGATTTGCTTTTTCGTATCATCGGCAAAACTGCGCCAATTTTCTGCCATTTTGTTTTCAGCCTCGTTCCGTAAACGAAAGCCGTTCTTCGGGCAGCATACACAGTGTAGCATACGCAAGGTCGGACATTCAGTAGGGATTTCGTCGGACTTTAGTCGGACAAGCCTTCATTTGAAAAAATCGGGAATATCGTCGCTTTCATCAGCTCCCTTCATATTGAAGATTCCTTTGAAGCACGGAATCGCATATCCCCACAGGGACACGCCAAGGAGCAAAATCGCTTCCCGTTTCCGGTCGTAAAAGGTACTGCGCTCCATATTCAAGAGATCGAGCAGCTCGCTCTCTGTATACCGAAACGCCGTTAGGTAGCTTTTCGATATGATCTCGTGGTACAGCCTGCCGTTGTTATGGTAGTCATATATTTTCGCCATAGCGGTATCAATCAGGTCAACCATCCACTTGTTCTCAAATAAAGCACTGATACGGCTCTCAAACTCCTGCTTCTCGGTATCCGGCGCAAACAGCTCCAAGTAGACAAGGGCGCTGTCCAGTTCCTCTCCGTAATATACCAGCTCCTCATTCACACGGGCAGATTCGCTCAGTGTGATCCAGACCACATCACGGTATACACTGAGAAGCAATTTTGTTTTAGAGAATATATCCGATTGATTCAAATTAAGCTGCTCGTACATTTTGCGAATGCTTTTCGCAGCGAGTGTATCTTTCCGTCCCATCTGTTCGCCTCAATCCTTAAAACGGGTATCATTTGTTGGTAGATAAAAGTTCAAGCTAATTTTTTGAACTCCCTTGACAAAACACGCAAGTTAAGGTATTATGTATACGCAACTTACTTGCGTATTGACATTATACGAAATTTACTTGCGCTTGTCAATACAGATACGCAAGATATTTTCAAATCAGGTCGAATAATTTGGAGGTCAGATGAAATGAAATTCTGTGAAAAGGTAAAAGAAGCCCGCACGAAGGCAGGCTTAAAGCAAGATGAGTTTGCAAAAGCAATCGGCGTTTCTCTGCGGACAGTATCGAATTATGAGGCTGGCACCCGCTATCCGAAAAAAAGGGAAACCTATTATAAGATGGCGGAAGTCCTGAAGGTCGATGTCAACTATCTGCTTACAGATGATGAGGAATTTTTGCTGAACGCCGAATCTAAATATGGACGCAATGGCGCAAGACAGGCAAAGGAGCTTATGGCAGAAGTTACAGGACTTTTTGCAGGCGGCGAACTTGCAGATGAGGATTTGGACGAGATGATGAAAGGCATTCAGGAAGCGTACTGGATCGCCAAAGAGAAGAATAAAAAGTACACTCCCAAAAAATATAGAAAATAGCGCTTGATGTCCTCTTTTTCGGACAGTGCATTTGATAAGATATACTTACCGACAGTAGAATGGGGGTGTTTGCTCTTGGATATTCAGACTTTGGAGATTGTTAGAAAGGCAAATCGGCTGACAAATGAGCTTGGCACAAACGATCCACATAAAATCGCACGAGAACTGGGGATAGAAGTTATCCCGTTATCGTTCAAGAAGCAGCGAGGGGCATACAAGGTTTTAATGCGTAACCGCTTTATCTTTATAAAAGACGATCTGCACCCTGTAATGGAGCGTATCGTAATGCTGCACGAGATCGGACACGACGCATTACATAGAGAAGAAGCGGTCAAGGCTGGCGGCTTCAAGGAATTTAATATTTTCGATATGCGGCAAAGCCGAATGGAATACGAGGCAAACATCTTTGCTTCTCAAATCTCCCTGCCTGACGATGAAATACTGGAATATATCGAAAACGGGTATGATATTCAGCAGATCGCACGGGCAATGCACTCGGACATAAACTTGGTCGCATTGAAAACGGATACGCTAATTGCACAGGGCTATCGTTTCCGTCATCAGGAATACCGCAATCAATTTTTGAAATAGATAACTGGAGGGTATAAAGATGTTGATGAATAATAACGAGTATCTTGATTTGGTGCAAACTATCAAACAGGAAATTCAGCAGGCGCAGTACAAAGCTACTTTAAGTGTAAATAAAGAGCTGATTATGCTGTATTACAATATCGGAAAAATCATAAACGAGCATAAATCTTGGGGCAATAAATTTATTGAAAATCTGGCGGCTGATATTAAGCTCTTGTTCCCGAACGCAAAGGGCTATTCTGTTCGCAACCTTAAATATATGTCAAAATTTGCAAGCACTTATCCTGATGAGCAATTTGTGCAGACGGTGTCTGCACAAATTCCGTGGTCGCACAATGTTGCAATCTTGGATAAGGTTAAAGGAGAAAAGCAAAGAGAGTGGTATATACGAAAGACCGCAGAAAATGGCTGGTCGCATAATGTCTTGATTCATCAGATTGAAAGCGGCTTGTATGAACGGCAGGCTATTGCTGATAAAATTTCAAACTTTGAAAGCCGACTTGCTTCGCCGCAGAGTGAGCTTGCCGTACAAACAATGAAAGATCCATACATTTTTGATTTTATCCCTTTCAAGGAAGATATGGTAGAACGGGATATAGAGCAGGCTCTTGTTCAGGATGTAACGAAGCTGCTTTTAGAGTTGGGAACGGGATTTGCGTTTCTCGGCAATCAATATCATCTCAATGTCGGCGGCGATGATTTTTACATTGATCTTCTGTTCTACAACCTTAATCTTCGCTGCTATGTTGTGATTGAGCTGAAAACCGGAGAATTTAAGCCGGAATATGCTGGACAGCTTAACTTTTATCTCTCAGCCGTTGACGGGATTTTGAAAAAGGATAATGACAATCCTTCTATCGGTCTGTTGCTGTGCAAAAGCAAAAACGCATTAGTCGCTGAATATGCCTTAAAAGATATGTCAAAGCCAATCGGTGTCAGCGAATACAAAGTTACAAGTGAGCTTCCTGAAGCTTTGAGCAAACAGCTCCCGTCTGTGGAAGATATACAAAAGCATATCAAAAGAGACTAAAATATCGAAAAGCTGAAAGCCGCAGAGCTATATATCGAAGTCCTGCGGTTTTCATTCTTTTCACTACTCAATGTTATGCTAAAAAATGGGGAAATAAAATTGATAACGCTTTTATGCTCAATGCGACAATACGGAATGGCAAATTAAATGGCGAGTTAAATGGCGACAATGGCAAAGTAGATGGCGAATTAAATCCAGCTCTGCTTTATCTGAACAAGAGTGAATTAGCGGTTTATCGAACATTCCAAAGTATTAGGCATAGCACAAAGATTTATCGGATTTGTTCTTGCTTTTGCAATCATTCCACAACCACCTTCAATGAGCCGCAAAAATCATTGCCTTCTAAAGTAAGATAGTTGTCGCCTTCATCAAGGGTAACGGAATATGTTCCGTTTTTACTTGTATCGGCAATCACTTTTTCCTCGCCCTTATCAAGCCAGTAAAGCCTTGCCGTGCCGGAATCAACCGTCAACTCGTAAGTTACAGTAAGCTCACTTCCTTTATCCCGTTCTAACGCAGTACCTCCAAAGATATATTCTTTATCATTGAAATCCTCATAATCTGCTGTATAGGAGCCGGTATAGGTATCTTCCCCTTTGGTCTTATCGCCCTGCAAATCTTTTTCGTCCGTAAGGGCATATTTGCTGAAATGCTGGAGCATATCATTAAAGCCGTTTATAACACTATCTTTCAGATTGTCGCCGCTGCACCCCGTAATGGTAAAGACTAAACATAAGGAGAGCAGTGCAGCAGTCAGAATTTTTATTTTTTTCATATCATCACCCGCCAATCCTCGTTACAATATTCATACCGATAATTGCGATTGCGCCAACCGCATAAATGCTGTTAATCACGACACATACCTGCATAAGTTTGGATTTTACTTTTCCTTTGGTATAGCTGAGAATGGAAAAGATACCTGAAAAAATCATAAAGGCGGCGTAACTGTAAACCATAATCTCCGCTACCGGGGATTCCAGCGCCCAATCAAAGGTACGCAGTGGCAGGATCGTCCACGGGATAAAGAGCATAATGGTAGAAATCGCAGTTAAAATTTTGTTTTTCATTGTAGTTATCTCCTTTCAGATGCGCCGTATCGCATACAGGATACGACAAGTGCTAAAATAGTGATTCCGACTGCAACAGGCAGCCACGGAAGCCAAGCGATTTGTGTTTCATAAACACCTTCAGCAGCTCTCCCATACGCCACCATTATCAGATAGAACGGATAGCTCATCGGGTAGGCAAACCATATTTTTGTGTTTATCATAAGCACGGAAGGTACAATCGAAGCCAGACCGATACCGACCGAAAAAATGGGAGACTGGATTAAAGTGGAAACCGCAAGGTATACAGCAGCCATTGGGATTGCAGCGGCATAGATACTGCATACATTTTTGCAGACATATAACGGCTCAAGGATAAAATTATAATCCTGCGTATGGGTAACGATTGCCGCACAAATATAGTACGCCCCAATGGACATAACCATCTGAAATGCCGCCAGCAAAATCAGGACTGTGAATTTAGCAAGGCATAGTTTTGTTGTGCTGATCGGCAGGGACAGCATTTTCAAAATTCCTTTATTGGAGCGTTCCGTTTGATTCAGCAGTACCGTACAGATGACCAGCGATGCCGGGATCATAAACCAAACCATACCCATAAAGCCCTGAATGAAAAAATTGTTTTCCGGCGTAATCGGGATTCCTCTCAGGTCGAAGTTCATATCCGCATTGATAATGCTCGGAATCCACATCATAATGACAGGGATCAGCAAGATCAATAAGATTTTAGAGCGGCGGATTTTTTTGAGTTCCACGCCGACTAATGATAAGAAATTCATTCAAAACACCTCCTTGCTTTCAGATAAAGGACTTTTGCAATACCGAACACGACCGTTTCAATCCCGCAAACAGCTAAAAATAAGGTGGTACGGCTATTTTCCACTGCCGCAGAGAGCATTTGATACGGGGAAGCAAACGGAAACAGGCTCAGCACAATATTATCCTGCGGAAGAATGGAAAGCGTAAATACTAAAATCACGCCAATACCGAGGGATACCCACATATTCTTACAGGCAGACGCAATAACCAGCATAAGCATTACGGTCGGCAGCGTAACTACAATCTGGAAACCTGCGGTTTTCAATATTTCGGTCAGGTCAAACACATAACTTGGAAACCAATACTTTGCACAGCCGACTAAGACTGCCATTTCTATGACCACCATTGCGGATAATACCAAAGCGGCAATTAGAAATTTTCCAAAGAACATACTACCTTGACGAATGGGCAGCACCGACATTTTCTGCATACCGTTATCGGCATATTCCGTGTGGTACATCATACAAGCGCCGCAAATGGAAATGAGGATGTTTAACATCGCCATCATCTGCCAATTCGCAGACATCAGTATATTGACTGGATTGCCTGAGAGCGCAGTCATTTCCTCTGCTTTTACCATCATATAGACAACCGGAAAAGCTGCTGCAAGAAAACCGCCTGCCAAAAACGCAGGGAGATAGCCTGTGCGCTTCAGCTTTTTGGATTCGATTAAGAGACTCATACCGTACCTCCTCTCCTGCGGTTATCTTCATCAATCATAGCAAGGAAAGTATCTTCCAGATTATCCGTCGGGAATCCGGCGGCACGGGCGCTTGTTTTCAATTCCTCCTTTGTTCCTTCAAACAGCAGATGACCGTGATTCAGAATACCAATATCGTCAGCCATAAGTTCTACTTCAGGAAGCAAGTGAGAAGAAACCAATACCGTGCAGTCATATTTCTGCGGCAGGGAACGAATCAGGGTGCGTATCTCGTGAATACCAACCGGATCGAGTCCATTGGTCGGCTCGTCGAGAATCAGGATCGGCGGTCTGCCGATCAATGCGCCTGCCAAACCTAAACGCTGCTTCATACCAAGAGAATATTTCTTTGCAAGTCTTTTTCTAAATTCAGTTAAGCCGACAAGCTCCAGAGCGTCATCGACACTGCTTTTTGGAAGTCCAAGAATTTTCCGTATAATTTCAAGGTTTTCCTCTCCGCTCAGATTCCCGTAAAAGGCGGGTGCTTCAATAAATGAGCCAACTTCCTTCAAAATGGGAACTCGGTCTGAAGGGTATGTTTTTCCGTCAATATGAAAACTTCCTTCTGTCGGCTGCGTCAAACCGAGAAACATTTTCATCGTTGTGGATTTTCCCGCTCCGTTCGGACCTAAAAATCCATAAACGCTTCCCTTGCGAATATGGAGATTCAGATGAGATACTGCCGTGAAATCACCGTAGTTTTTCGTCAGATTTTGAGTTTCGATTATATTCATGTTGTGAAATCTCCTTTCCTTTGTTGTCTTTAGTATAAAGGCGCAACCTTGTGTCAACCTTCTCTCTACCTTACATTTACCTTACATTTGAACTGCACTGCGAAAATGCGGGAATGATATGCTATAATATAGGAAAAGGAGAATTGCATTATGGACTACGATTACTTAAAATACAAAAAAATCCTCATCGTAGATGATGAGGCTGATCTGCGTGAAATGGTAACATCTATTTTAGCGCAGGACGGTTTCAAAACAATCAGGACTGCCGGAACAGTAGCTGAAGCTCTGAAAATATGCAGGGACTGGGAGCCTGATCTTGCCATTCTCGATGTAATGCTGCCCGATGGGGACGGCTTTTCTTTGTTTGAACAAATGAGGACTTTTACCGAAGTCCCAGTTCTCTTTTTAACTGCCCGTGGAGAAGATGAGGACAAGCTGAAAGGATTGGGACTTGGTGCAGATGATTATATGGTAAAGCCGTTCCTGCCAAAAGAATTATCCCTGCGTATCGGAATCATTCTGCGGCGGTACTACAAAGGCGAAGATCCTATCGTCCAGCTTGCCGGAAGTCAAATTGACTTTGACCGTGCCGAAGTGATAAAAGAAAATGAACATTTCCCGCTGACTGCAAAAGAACACGATATACTGCTGGCGCTCTACCGCAATGCGGGAAGAATTGTAACCATCGATCAGCTCTGCGAAGCTGCGTGGGGAGATAATCCATACGGATATGAAAACTCGCTGATGGCGCATATCCGCAGAATCCGAGAGAAAATTGAAGCTAACCCGTCAAAGCCGGTATCCCTCATTACGGTAAAAGGCTTAGGCTACAAGTTAGTATTAGCGGGGAAATGATATGAAAGATATTACGAAACTCATCCGGCGGTTTGTAGGCATATTGCTGTTAAGCACAGTCTTGGTCATCGTCCTTAACATTATTATTCTTGCTGCTATTTCCGCAAGTCAAACTGCAAATGGCAGACCGTGGACGACTGCAAAAGAAACTGCTGAAGCTTTACAGGAAACAGAAACGGGATATATCTTATCCGGCGATATGACGGAGCGGTTAAGCGGGGAGAATGCGTGGGCAATCTATATAGATAATGACACATTAGAGGTAAAATGGCACACGGAAAATCTGCCGGATACCGTTCCTCTGCACTATACGATCTCCGACATTGCAAGTCTGACACGAGGATATATTGACGGATACCCTACCTATACGGGAGAATGTGAAAACGGATTGGTCGTTGTAGGCTACCCGAAAGACCGATATTGGAAACATATGTCTCCGAGCTGGGATTATGATTTCATCAAAAACGCCCCGTATACTGTCCTGATTGTAATCGGTGTGAATGTTTTTTTGATTTTCCTGATTTATATGATCGCTAATTCCAAGCTACTGAAATCCGTTAAACCGATTACAAACGGTATACAGGCGCTGCCTTCAGGCGAGCCTGTTTATGTCAGGGAAAAAGGACTTTTATCAGACCTTGCCGCTAAAATCAATCAAACATCGGATATTCTCCAAAAACAGAAGCGAAACCTGCAAAGAAAAGAAACAGCAAGAGCAAACTGGATTTCCGGAGTCTCTCACGATATTCGCACACCACTTTCTATGGTAATGGGATATGCCGGACAGATTGAGGACAATGAAAGCCTGCCGGAAAGCGAAAGGAAAAAGGCACGGATTATCCGTCAGCAAAGTACAAAAATGAAAAATCTCATCAATGACCTGAATCTTGCCTCGAAGTTAGAATATAATATGCAGCCGATCCATCCAGAGCCTGTCAATCTCGTAGCAATCGCAAGACAAAGCGTTGTTGACTTTATCAATTTAGATATGGAAGAAAAGTATCCGATAGAATGGAATACAGATGAAGCATTGACTGCCTGTGTCATAAATGGAGATAAAGAGTTGTTGCGGCGGGCAATCGGAAATCTGATTACAAATTCTCAAACGCACAATCCTGATGGCTGTACGATTTCAGTATGCGTCCGAAAAAGCGATACAGAATATAAAATCGTCGTAGAAGATAACGGCGTCGGCGTTACCGATGAAAAGTTAGAGAAACTCAGGACTACGCCCCACTATATGATGAGTGACAGCGGGACAACCGAGCCACGGCACGGCTTAGGGCTTTTGATTGTCGGACAGATCGTTTCCGCCCATAATGGTACAGTGTCTTTCGATCACGGCAAACAAGGTGGATTTGCCGTTACAATTTCTTTCCCTATTCCAAAGGATAGTCATACTCAATAAATGTTAAAAACCGTAGAGCTTCAATGAAAGCCCTACGGTTTTTTACTTCAGCAGATTGATTTCATCTTGCAAGTTCTTCAAAAATGTGCCTGCGTGAGCGCCGTCCATCTGCGTGTGATGGAACTGGAAAGAGAGAGACAGGTAATACCGAAGCCATTTCTTTTTGTATCTGCCCCAAATAATAAAGGGATTGTTGAAAATGCCGCTGTTCATACCAACAGCTCCGTCGATTTCCGTATCTATGATGGCGGAAGTGCCGATGACCATACTGTTTTCGGATAAGTCCCTGTCCTGACAGCTTGCAGCGACCTGTGTCGTATATTTCAGATACTCCTCGTTGAATTGATTTAACTCGGCTTTATAGGAAAGGTCGCAGGAGCTGACTTCGCCCTCTTTGTTTTTCACGATGGTATTGACTGCTATGGTGTCATACTGTATGAGCTTATCGCCAACCGGAAGGATGTAAAATTCCTTTACCCCTGCGGCAGCTCTGCCGATACAGTAATCCAGCAGCATATTAAATTTCAGGCTTCTTTTCTTACTGACCTTGATCAGATTGGTCACATCAAAGGTCTTAAAAAAAGTTACCATTGGATTGGGCGCTTTCGTCCAAAGCGCATACGCCGCAGCCCTTGTCGTATCTTTGGGATCCACTTCTTTTGGCATACTAACCTCCGCTTACTCAGCTTTCCGGATTGGATGGCGCACGACTGTTTTCAATCGGCTCACATCGCATTTTCTCGGATCGCTCAGATAGATTTCGTGATGGTATCTTGTATCCGTAATATCCAGTTCGTATCCATTCGCTTTCATATAGTCGTGCATTAAATCAACAGTGGCAGGCTCATCGTCATAAGAGCCGATGTGCATACACTGGACGCACATTCCCTCATCATAGGGGAAGAACTCAACCTTAGAAAAATCCTGTTTTTTCTTTTTCGTTGCCTCCTGAACTGCCCACTCAAAATCTTCCTTCGTTACGAAATCCGGCAGCCGGATCATAGAGATAAAGTGCATATCTTCTTTTCTTGCATAATCAAGTCCCTGCGTATTTTCCTGCCACCAAAGACCTTCAAGGGGCGGCACTACATACTCGAAAAATCCCTCGATTTTATGCGTCCCCTTGTAGCTCATCTTTATAGTAAAGGCTATTCCATATAACAAGCCGATTGAGCTTTTATACTCCCCGTTTTCCTCGTTAGGATTGCCTTTCCCCCGGACTGCAATGTAGTTCATTTTTGGAATCTCTATAATTCCGGGCTTGTTCTTCGGCATATAAAATTCCTTGTATTCTTTCTTGTAATCAAAAGCCATTTTCTTCCTCCATTTTGCAAATAGAATTTAGGTCAGCTACCATAATGTATTCCTCAGTCGTTTCTTTGACCGTTGTAAAGCCCGCTTTTCGATATAACTTCACTGCATAATTGTCCTTTTGAACAGATAAGGAAATCTTTGCATAACCAGCAGCTTTTTCTGCTAACAACATTTGTGTAAGCAACAAAGTTCCAATTCCCATACCTCTGTACGCTTTAAGAACAGACATTGCAAGGGAAGGCGTATTCTCATCAATATGTCCGTAGTCGTTCATAATCCTTGCCCATATTGCTCCTACAATATTTCCGTCAACTTCTACAATCAAAGCCTTATCGTGTTTGCTGTTTCCAAAATCTGCAATGTATACTTGCAATTCGGGACAAGTTATCACTGATTTAGGCGGCGCAGCCGTACCATCCGGAATATAAATTGCTTCGTACAAAAAATCACTGAGCAGACTATATTCTTCCTTTCGCATTTCCCTTATAGAGTAGCTCATATTTTACTCGTTCCTTTGTCAAAAAATAGCCTTACCGCATACAGGCATTAACAAATTTCATAGGTACATCCATTCGCTTTGCAACCTGTTCCGGCGTCATTCCACTATCCAAAAAGCGCTTGCATACGACCTTCATATTCTCTCCGACTTCGATAATATGCTTATCCGGATCATAGAAGCGAACGACTCGCTGCCCCCAAGAATGTTCCATAATCGGGTGGACATATTCAATATCATATTCCTTCAGCTTATCAGCAAACTTGTCAAAGTCATCTTCCTCAAAATAAAGCTCAAAGTTGTTGCCGCCAAAAGAAATGTCACTTGCACCAATAAATTCCTTATATGTTTCAGCCGTTTGCAGGGCTAAGCCACCTGTCAGTGTCTTATTTGCTCCAAAGTCCATAATGATATGAAGTCCAAAGACTTTTTTATAAAATTCAACTGATCTGTCTATATCGGTCACTACCAACATAGGATTTTTCAACTTCATTCTAATTTTCTCCAAAACACAGTATCGTTATTTCCGATTAGGCTTTCTTTTAATAGCCAACAGTTTCATATAGTCATCGAACTCATAAGTATCAGTCGGCTCAAACATTACCCATTTCCCGTCACGATAAGTTGTTGCTTCATCATATTGCCTGCAAACGGGATCAGAAAGAGTTTCCCTTATCTCCTCAAATTTTACTCTTTCATCTTTTCCAAAGATAATCATAAAACCAAGGCTATTCTTTTTCGCATATAGACTGCAAAGCGTTTTACCGCCTCTGCGGTACTTATATTCATAAACCCAGTTCTTACCGCCTGTATTCCATAGCCGTTCCATATCGTATTTTTCATCAATCGCTGAACACAGCTCTTGCCAGACTGCAAACAAAGGTTGTCCGAGCAACTCAGTCATAGTTGACTGAGTAGGAGTATTTTCAAGCATTGTGTTCCCTCCGCATAACAGTATTTGTTTATGACTTGTTCAGATAAGCACTTGCTAATTTATGTACCTGTTTTATTTCTTTTGACGATAAATCCCATTGCTTCAGTTCATTGGAAACCAGTTCAGGATATTTTTTGCTTATATCTTTCAAAGCATTTCCTATTGATTTTCGTACATACTCGCTTTCATCATCTTTGAGAGAAGATAAAAACTGTATTGCCATCTGCGGATGCTCCTTAAAATAAGGGCGGCTTGTCCAAATTCTCAATCCTTCTGATACAGCTCTCCTTGTATTAGCACAATCACTTTTTAGCCATTCCTTAATAACCGGAATCGCTGTTTCATATCCAATAATTTTGCAGTAATTATCAAATGCCATTGCAAGAATTTCCTGCACCTTCCAGCTTTTGTGCTGACTCACGGTATCTTTCAGAAATGATAATGCGCTTGTATTTTTGCAGGCTGCATATCCTACCAAGAAAACACCGACTTCCTGTATCTGAAAATTTTCCGACTGATATAATTCCAATCCCGTAGCAAAACATTCATCAAGCGAATGCTGCTTGTAATAATTTTCAGCTTCCTTTTTCACGAGTTTTAGACTATCTTTTTCAGGTATAACTTCTTTCAAATGTGCTATGAAATTTTCCATTATGTATATTACCCTTTCAAATTATCCAAAGCAGCCGGATTATTTTCGAGGATTGCCCCAACAGTCGGGCAGGTTTCTAAATCCGGGCAGTCTCCGCAGGTGGAAACACCTTTATTTAACGCACACTTCCGAATCCCGCACAGGCTATCACAAAATACCGTTTTTGCCCCATTCATACGGCAGCCTTCGCAGTTAATATGCTCTGGAAGAATCGGGGCGTTGTTTAACTCTGCCCACAGCTTCGCAGTTTTCTCCCGCAAAGCCTGATCGTCATTGACGGTCGCTATGTATGCGTCGCATTTTTCGCAGTCCAGTCCGCAGTATCCGATCATATCTTTCATAGGTTATACGCCTCCTGTCTATTATTCTTCATCATCAATTTCTCGCTCAAAGATCGAATACTTCCAGTCATCAGTTCCGGAAATCAAACGCCAACCCTGTTTTCCATATTCGTTGAGTTTCTCAATATACCGATCCAGCTTAATATGAACATTAAATGATGGCTCTGCGCTTAAATCAACTGTCATATACTCATACTTCTTCATAACAAACCGCCTTCCTATATATAAGTCTTTATGAAAAATTTTTCATTATATCCGCAACAAACTGTGTCTGCTGCTTTCTCAAATACGATTTCACAAAAGGCTTCAGCAGCCATTTCTTCGCTTTCACTTGTTCCGTAAAATCTATCTCTGTTTCATCGCCTTTGGCAGTGAAAATGCCAGTCCAATGACCTGTCATATTGCTGTTTTCCATATCAAATTCCCATCGTCTGTATGGCTTAACAAGCGTCACGGTAAAGGTCGTAGGGTAGCCGTTTTTGGTATATTCGATAAATTGCTTGTCGCTTATCGCTTCTGTTTTACTCAAGTCGCTTCTCCAAGCAGCGTAATTCTCCGTATTCAACACCAGCTCCCACACTTTTTGAAGTTCGCCGGGGATCAGCGCTTTTATATTTGAAACCGCCATTTTTGCTCTCTCCTTAAATCAGTCGTATTTCTCAATATGCACGGTGGCAATCGCCGACTGATTTGGCTCTCCGGTAACAAGGTCTTGCGGCGCAGGCACGAGCAGCATAAATCCGTCCTTGCCATATCTTAATTCATACCCTTGTGCATACGCTTCTTCCACAGAGATGTGCTGTACCTGTCCGATGACCATAGCCGTAATACCTGCACCGCTTAAATCCTGTATATCTTTCAGGGTACATTCCATCGTGAGAAACGCTTCGCTGATCGCAGGTGCGTGAATGGTTTTGGCGTTGGAAACAGTAAAGCCTCCTGCTGCAAATTCGTCATTGTCCCATTCATTCTGATGAATGGTATTTACCAACCTGTCATAACAGCTTATCGGGAGAAAATTAATGCAAAAGCATTTTTCTCTTTGGATATTGGCATAGGTGTGGGTATGCTGATACAGGTTGCCCATCACAGCGAAAAAAGCGGTCTTATCTCCGTGAAAGCAACTCCACGAATGAAAGCACACATTCGGTTTCCCGTTCTCTTTCCAAGTCGTGACAGCAAAGAGAACGGTCGGTATTCCTGCTGTTACTTCAAAGTGAGAGAACAGCTCAAATTCTTCCGGATAGGCTGGCTTAAAATACTGGGGAAAATCCTTTTCAATCTCGATCTTCATCATTATGCCTTTCTCTAACCTGAGTAGATTACGACTCATTTGGGATAAAGTATAAGGAATAGCCATCTATATTGATTGGTAGTGTTGGAATCTCTGAGCCATCATAGTATTCCGTAGGAGCTACGGTAGCATAGCCGTTTACTCCGTCAATGATAATCTCGTAGTCCGTTCCCTTCGGCGTTTTCTGCATTACCTCATAAGTTCCGTTATATGTCTTGCCGTTTGTGGTATCCGTTATCGTGATTTCTCCATCTTTAGCAGTCAAAGTCATATCCACGATTTCAGCGTCAGGATACAGCTCGTCGGCTTCTCCTACGGCAACCACAAGTTCATCCTGATATTGGGCAGATTCCGTATCATTGCTCATAACCGTTCTCATTTCCCACTCATAATCTTCAATCTTCACGACATCAGCATTGCAGGCAGAGAGAGCGAATACGATGAATGACATCAAAAACACAGATAAAATCTTTTTCATTTCAAACAGCCTCCATATACCGTCACAGCTTCTCTACATCTTCCACATAGATGGAGACTTCGCCACACTTCGGACAGATTGCCACCTTCGGCTTGCCGATCCTGCCGCCGAACAGCTTGTTTTCGTCCGATGACATTATAATTCCGTATCCTGCGCCTTCTACCTTGATGGCGCAGTTTTCTTTCATTTCCGTTCCACATCTGAGACACTTTCTCATAAATAAATCCTCCGTTTCTTTTTATGGATTTCCGGCAGTAAAGCCGCCCCGTTATGTTCTAAGTCTAAAGGTTTTCGGCGCAAGGCGGTATACCAAAATGCTGGCGACAATGCTGTAAAGCACACAGAATACGATAGTCATTATTCCAAATATCATAATCGGCATACGCAGCCGCATAAGGGCAAAGCAGATGACATAGGTTACTGACAAAACGATCCGGTATGTGCCGCTTTTCAGCTCCGTCCCTGCGTTATAAGGCTGGAGCAGATAGTAAATCGTCAGGTAATGAATCGAGAAAAACAGGCTCATACACAGGATGGAAACAACCAGCACTACATAGTTCAGCGGATTGTCCGTCCCTCCGGTGGCAAACAGGATCAGCGCCAGTCCGATACCGATCACGAGCGCCGGAACAGCGTTGATTTTCATAATCTCACGCAGGCGAATCTGAAACAGCCGCAGGATAAAGCTCGGCTGCTTATAAAACGAATAGGTCAGCAGGCTGTGATCGCAGTTCATAAAAAGCGCCTGTGTAAAGTTCGTGCCACGGTTGATAGCGTACATTATAAATACAAAGTATGGAAGCCAAGTCATCACGATTTCGTTAATGACGGTTTTTTCTTCGGGCAGCAGATAGACGCCTGCCAGCACGGCGGCGACAAGGAAAGCGCACACATAGGAAATCTTCTTTGTCGAGTTCCAGAGTATCTTTTTATGCCTTTTGATAAACAGCTCATTCAGATACTCGAAGCCCTTGCGGTTGCTGCTAATGGAAGTATCTGCGGATATTTTCTTTTCATTTGCCTGTTTGATAAGCTTTGTCTGTGCCGTGCTGTCCATCTGATTGGTCAATCCGGCTAATAATTCCTTGTTGATTGCGTAATAATCACGGAAGGTAGTGAGCCTTGTGATACTTGCCATACCAAGGGGAATACACGCTAAAAATATAACCATTGGTACGACCGCAGGCAAAGCAAAACCAAAGGCGGGCGGAGCATAGGCTGCGGCTAAAAGCAGGGCGATACAGCACCACACATATTTGGACAGCTTATTTTCGTTGTAGCCAAATCCCCTTTTCTCATAATCCCACAGGGTAACAGCCGCCGCAAACAGCTTCATACCCGCTATGCAAAGGGGCAGGAGCAGACAAAACCACAAAGGTACGCCTCTGTCCATACCGAACAGAATCGTAAAGGGCAAAAAGCCCACAACGACCTTCAGGATGGAGTAGAAATAGTTTACAAGCGTATATTCTCGTGCGTCCATTTTCATCAGGATCATCGCATAATATTTATCCTTTGTCGGATTGAAAAGGTGTGTGTTTACAAAGCTGCCGATTACCGTGAGAATCAGCAGGATATGCAGGAACACCTCATTCTCCGGCAGTCCGTTATAAAGGATACCGATACCGCATACCATCGTGATAAAGTAAAGGAACTTGCCGAGGAATACAGAAACGATTTCCCACAGCACGGACAAAATGTTTGCAAAGATTTTCAGCCCCTTTACCTGATACAGCGTTGCCGGAAGCAGCCGCTTTACGAGCGGTATCTGCTTTAAGGAAAACAGGACACCGTTGACACGGTATGTATTTTTCAGGGAAAAAGATATTTTAAGCGTCTTATTCATTTCCTTCCTCCCTGAGTGCCGCAATGATTTTATCCTTAAATTCCCTGCTGTCCAGATCGGTTTTCTCCACGACCTCCAGTTCGCCGTGATTAAGCAGCACGATCTCATCGCAGAGGTCAAGCGCCAAATCCATAATATGAGTGGAGAAAATGGTAATGCGGTCTTGTTTCAGTGAACGGAGCAGTTGTTTCATTTCTTCCGCCACAACCACATCAAGGGATGTCAAAGGCTCGTCGAGCAGCAGGATATTCGGCTGAGCGATGATATTGATGAGCATTTGCATTTTGTTTTTCATACCGTGGGAGTAGTCCTTGAGCAGTTTATCCCTGTCCTCCGGCTCAATACTCATATAATCGAAATACTCGTCAATGCTTTTCGGATTTTTGATAGACTTCTCGTTGATGTCCATAAAGAATTTCAAAAACTCCCTGCCTGTAAGAAACTCCGGCACGGTCGGGGTAGAGAGTACATATCCGATGTCCTCTGCGGACACCTCACGGCGGACGCCGTTTTCATCTTCTATATAGAAATTGCCGCTATCCGCCTTCAAATCCCTGTTCAGGCAGTTAAACAGCGTTGTTTTTCCAGCGCCGTTTCTGCCGAGCAGCCCATAAATTTTCCCTTCATCAAATGTAAAATCAATATCTCTGAGAACTTCCTTTTTCTCAAAGCTCTTTGATAAATGCTCAATCACAAATTTCATAATATCCTCCGTCACATCTTATGCTGGTAATATGCCATCAAAATAAAATCAAGGATTGTTTTAAGCAGGAAAGCGCCTACAAGAGTAAGAACAATCCATAGTGGTGCGTCGAAAAAAATACATACCCAAGCGCCTGCCATCAGCAGCCAGTGCAGTATCTCGCCGGATATTGCCTGTGCTTTGCTGCGAATGAGCTGATTGCGCTCGTCTTTTTCTTCAATTTCATTGATTTTCATCAAATCAGGATTTTTTGCGCCCCACAGACCGACACACCATTTCGCAATCCCATAGCCGAACAATCCGGCACCTATGCCGATCATCGCACCGCTTTGCGAATCGCTCAAACAGTCCTGTAAAAGAAATCTTGCGCTCAGAGCCAAAGCAATGCCGATTATGCCAATTACAAGATATATTCCGGTTTTCTTCTTCATTGCTTTTCCTCCTCGTAAATGAAAATATCTTCAATGCTCATATCAAAATACCGTGCAAGCTTAAACGCCAATGTAATTGAAGGATTGTATCGTCCGTTTTCCAACGAGCCGATGGTCTGCCGGGATACTTCCAGTGCGGCAGCCAGTTCTTCCTGCTTGATTCCCCGTTCTTTCCGAATTTCCTCTAAACGGTTTTTCACGGTGCGCCTCCTTCCCATGGAAAGCCAGCTTTCCATATCTCTATTATAGCAAAGAGGGCGCAAATGTCAAGTATACTTTCCATTCGGAGATGAACTTTTTTCAATCTTCCCATTCTTCACATCTATTGAGCAGCTAAGTTTATCACTTGCACATTGTTTTGCCGAGCATAATTTACCGTATATGCAGTCCCGCCTTTCTCCTGTGTTAAATAGGCTATGCAGACGCTGCTGCCATTTACCAAATGGCGGTTTCTTTTGAACATACAGCCCCGAAAATAGTCGTGAGAAGTATATACTACCTTATCCGCCTGACTTTTGATCTCCTCATAAACCGCTATATCATCTTTGCTCCAGCCTTTTGTCTGTGTGGTACACGGAAGGACTAAAATCAGCTTGATATGCGAATATCGCTTTCTCAAGGATAAAACGCATTGAGCAGCCAGCGTATCAAAGCCCAATGCTCCGCCTGCGCCAAAGTACATATATCCTTCTTCTATCAGTCGAAGCAAGGTGTTTTTTAACCGCTGAGAGAGTTCCGGTATGCTCTCCGGCGGTATTTTTCTATGTCCGGTAAAGCAAGCCGTTTTTCCCCTCATTACAGATCACCAGCCAGTCCAAAGCCTAAAAGCACAAAAAATCTAATTATAATACTTATAGTATATCAAAGTCAACAATAAATATCAATAGTCTGTGGAACTACGGAAACAATATTTATAGACTATGAATGGAGGCTGGAACTATGAGTGAAATTGCAAAAATAATCGGACAGCGTGTCCGCAATTATAGAATTGATAAGGGATTGAGCCAAGAGAAGCTTGCTGAGTTATCCGGTTGCCACCCTACTTATATCGGGCAAGTGGAACGAGGGGAAAAGAACGCTACTCTTGAAAGCATTGAAAAGATTGCTTCAGCTATGAATGTCTCGCTTGCTCAGCTTTTTGAGAAGATAGGCGAAAGCAGCACCGACAGCTATCCTATGAAATGTTACGAGCTGGTCGCAGCAAAAAGCAAATCTGAGCAGGAACACCTCTATAAGATGTTAGTTGAAATGGATAAATATAAAAATCAATAAAAGCAAAAATATACGGTGTTACCCAAGCGGGCAGCACCGTATTTTTCATAAGATATAGTTTCGTTTTAGAGATACCAACTTCCTTGCAAATATGGACAAACAATCTTTCTGTTCTAATCTTTTTTCAAAAACAGCGAAAAAATACTTCCATTTTCATCAGAAGCAACTTTGATGTATCCTTTTTGCTTATTGATAATATCACGGGTAAGATACAGTCCGATCCCCACGCCGTCAATTCCTGCTGACTGCTTTCCACGGTAAAACCGTCCGAAAATCTTTGCCTGTTCTTCTTCGGGTATTACGATACCATTATCGGAAATATCAAGCCGCAGATAGGACGGGTATTCTGTAATCTCTAATCCAACAATCCCACCGCTTGGAGTATATTTCACAGCGTTGTCAAGAACATTGGTAATAGCTTCTGCTGTCCAGTTATAATCAAGCAGTGCCTCAAATTGCCGTTCGCAGTCAAATGTAATCGTTATGTTTTTCTCTTTCGCCTTTGCATAGACGGTTTTTACCGCTTGCAGGACAATATCATTCAAGCTGTTTTTTTCAGGCTTCAGGCTGATAATGCCGCTTTCCAAACGGGACATTTTAATCAGGCTGTTTGTCAAAAAGGTCAGCTTTTCAAGAGAAGTCTGCAAAGTGGCAATATATTCGCTGCGTTCTTCATCGGACAATTCTTTGTCATCCAGTAGCTGTGCAAAGGTATTTGCCGCCGCCACGGGTGTCTTGATTTGGTGGGAAATATCGGAGATCAGCGTCTTGATTTGCTCCTTTTCCTGTGCCAACATCTGATTTTGCGCTGTTAAAATGTTACGGAGCTTCAAAAGCTGGTGTTGTAAACGGGCAGTCAGCGTGTCCTCATTTTCAGGAAAAACAATCCGTTCCTGCTGTTCTACCAAAGCCTCTATCAGCAGCGTAATCTGCTCTAACAGATCATCGTGATAACGGTTATGCAGGAAGTCAAGCAAAAACAATAAGCCGCATAAAATGGCAAAGGCACAAATGATAAGAAACATAAGGGCAGAAGTGCTTTCCATAAAAAGCACAGCGCCAGCAGATATCGCCGCTATGACAGTACCTGCAATCAAAATCAGTTTTCGATAAACTCTAAAATGCTTCATCATCATTCTCCAAAGGTATAGCCCATACCAAAAACCGTCACAATGTATTCCTGCTTATCATCGTTTAGTTTCTGCCGCAACCGCTTAATGTTCACACGCACCGTATTCTCATCAACAAAGTTCCCGTCTATATCCCAAAGTTGTTCCAAAAGCATAGCTTTGGTCACAATCCTGCCTTTATTTTCTATCAAATAGCAAAGCAATTTGTACTCCGTCGAGGTAAGGCGTACTTCTTCTCCGTTCAGCATAACAAGGCATTTATCTGTATCCACTTCTAAATCTCTATATCGAATACGGGATTTTCCGCCGCCTGTCCGCTTTAAGACAGCTTGTACTTTTTTCCGCAAAACTTCAATCGAAAAGGGCTTAGGAATATAGTCATCACAGCCAACACCGAAACCCTCCAACATATCCTGCTCTGTATCATTAGCAGTCAGAAACAGGATTGGGATGTCAGAAGTCTCCCTTATTTTTTTACAAAGCTCCATTCCACTGCCATCAGGCAGGTTGATGTCAAGCAGAAACAGATCATACCTTTGCTTTTGATATTTCTTCAAGGCTTCCATATAGCCATAAACTGCTGTAACGGTATGCTTGTCCTTTTCAAGAGCAATCGAAATCCCTTTGCTCAAAATTTTATCATCTTCCAGTAAAAAGATATTTGCCATAACCGCAAAGCACACCACCTTTCCTCAGTATGTAGAATTACAGGAGCAGACGCAGCAGTGCTGCGCCCGCCCCGCAAATCTTATTAGTTTTCAAAATCGTGCAACCGTTCTATCACTGTCTCCTTTGAAATAAACCGATAAACCAGAGATGGAACAGTAAGGCATATTACAAAAATGGCAATGATAAGACCAACAACGAGCGCCACAGGGTACTCAAACCTTGCATAATCTGCAATGCTCGGCACTGCGTCTGCTACCAGCAAAAGGAAAGCATTACCCAAAGTCATAATCAGTATTGTTGAAATAAGCGCATAAAATCCTCCTTCGAATGTCAAAATCTTTCTGATCTGCTTTTTGGTAGTCCCGATACTTTCCATGATGGCAAATTCATTTTTCCTTGCAATAACGCCGGTAAGCATAACATTCACAAAGTTGATTAAGCCGATTACAATGAGCAGAATCGCCGCACCGTTGCCAAGCAGACCGATAGAAAAATACATCTGATTGAATTCCTCCAATACAGAAACAGAGCTTTGAAAATTCCATTTGCCGGAAGGCAAAGTGTTGTTGATTGCTATAAGTTCGTTATTTACTTTCTGCAACTGATTTGCGCTCTCAATGTCCACGCCAATATCGTATATGATAGCGGTGTCTGTTAGTCGCTCCATTCCTGCTTCACTTACATAAATAACATCAGGAACAGCGCCCACCCATTTACGATGCCCGATATTGAAGTTATCATCAAGGTCTTTGTAGTTGAACGCTCCCGCCACTTGAAAATCTGCGGACTTTCCATCTGCGTTATCCGAAGTCAAATTTAGAGTTTTACCAACCAGTGTAGCGTTCGGCGCAAAGGTGTCCGTATCCATACCCACAATGACCGTATCTCCGTTGCGAAAAGCCTCTATATCAATCGGCGTATTATGGGTATCGTTATATTGTTCTACAAGTTCATCATCAATGGTCACAACATAGCAGCCATAATCTCCGGCATTAGCATATTCTTGCAGCTCCGAAATCATTTGTTCATAGGGTTTGCCATCGTGATAGAGTTCCTCGTGCTGCATTTTCAAAAAGCTCTCAAATTCCGAAGCATTAAAGCCGATTTCTGCCCAAGTAATTTTACTGGTTGAAAGATTTGCAACACCATTAACCTGTGAAAGCTGTTCTATAAAATGCTCATCAAATTGCGGTATTTCTTTTTCGAGGTTTTCAAACTGGCTAAACTGTGAATCCGTATAACGGAAATCATATTTCATGTATTTATCAACATAGTTTTCTCCGTTGATACTTCCCAAAATGCCATTAACACCTAAAATCGTGACAGTACCCATAAAAAGAGACAGAAATACAAGCACAGCCCGCTTCTTATCACGGAAAACATTATGGAACGCCATCACAGACAGCTTGCCGCCGTTTGTGGAGTTTCTGCTTTTCGTCTTTTTAGGTGCAAAGTTTTGAAAACGGAGAGCCTCAACAGGAGAAATCTTTGCCGCCGCCTTTGCCGGCGCATTACAAGCAATCCGAACGGTTACCGCAGAGAAAATAATGGACAGAATAAAGATAGCAGGGTGGAAAAATACAACGGCGTCCATACTTGATCTACCCTGTTCATATCCTTGCTGTAAAAACAATGGGACAAGGGCAAAGGATACCGCCGCAGCTAATACGACGCCGACAGGAATTCCAATACAAGCAAACTTAAATGCCTGCTTTTTTACAAGCGATTTAATTTGCTTCTGTGTTGTGCCAATCGTTTTTATCAAACCATAAAAGCGGGTGTCTTTGGAAATAGAAATATACAGGACATTGTAAATCAGAAGATAACCGCTTCCGACAATAAACAGTACCAAGAGAATAACCATCGCAATCATAGAGCCATTGGAAGAACTCATAGAAACCGATCCGCTAAAATGCTGATTGTCGTTTAGAGATACATCTTCTTGAATTTGATAAAAGTCTCCCGGCATTTCATTTAAGGTTAGAGATAAAGTTCCGTTATCCTGCAAGGTATATCCGGCATTCGCACAGTAGCTTTCTGAAACAAAAGCCATTCCCGTCCCGATGTAGGAACGAAACCAGCCGCTTAAAGTGAAAATTCTTTCCTGCTGACCGTTCTTATCATAATATGATAGAGGAATATCCATATTCAGCGTCGGCGTTTCAATTCCAAGCTGTGCAAGAGCGTCCTCAGACAGCATAATTTCGTTTTCCTGTGTAGGGTAAGAGCCGTTGATATTGCTGATTGCTTCCTTAAAATGCTGTTCCCATTCTGTTTCATCGTAATACTGAATCACTATGGACGATTCTCTACCCTCCGAATTTGTCTGAACAGCAGAACCGATCATATATCGAGTTCCGATTGTTTTCACATAATCCAAAGAACGGATTTGCTGTTCCTGCTCGTTGGTGGGCGCATTTAATGTGACATCAGCATTAGAGCCTGCTGTACGCACGCTGGATAATTCCATATTCTGCATATAGTTAATGCCCAAGCTGAAAACCGTTGTAATCATAAAGGTGGTAAGGACAACCGCAAGCACCGCAAATATATTGCGAATACGGTTTGCCTTCATCATCCCTTTTTCCACTTTTTTGAGTGCCCCTTTGTTTCGGTTAGCGTGCATATCTAACACCTCCCGAAACAACTTTTCCGTCCTCAATTCGGATTGTCCGATCTGCCATCTGAGCAATTTCTTCGTTGTGCGTAATCATAATCGTGGTCTGATGAAACTGCTTGCTGATAGACTGCATAAGCAAGATAACATCCATACTTGTTTTAGAGTCCAAATTTCCAGTCGGCTCGTCGGCAAGGATAATAGCGGGCTTGGTAGCTAATGCACGGGCAATCGCTACACGCTGCTGCTGACCGCCGGACAGGTTATTCGGCATATTTTTGAGCTTCTTTTCCAAACCGAGCGTATGAATGATCTGCCGAACAAACTCCGTATCGGCTTTCGCTCCGTCAATCTCAATAGGGTACACAATATTTTCGTACACATTGAGGACTGGGAGCAGATTGTAATTCTGAAAGACAAAGCCGATATTCCTGCGGCGGAAGATCGTTAATTCCTCGTCTTTCATTTTCAAAAGCTCTTTGCCACGGATTGTCACACTTCCCGAAGTAGGGCGGTCTAATCCACCGATCATATTCAACAGCGTGGATTTACCGCTGCCGGAAGTGCCGACCACAGCAACAAATTCGCCCTCGTCCACGGAAATAGATACACCGTCCAAAGCGTGGACTTCATTTTCTCCACTTCCGTATATCTTTCGTCTCCAATATTGCCATAGCTAAAACCTCCAAATCTGTTTTGTGATTTTAGTATAGCAGCCACTTCTTACAATCTCATTACAGCCCATACTTAAAATCCATCCATCATTAACCTTTCTTATCGTTCACATATCGCACAGTCATTTTTGACATCAGTTTTCCCATTTTGATCGGGCATAAATAGCAGATAAGAGTTTGAAACTTTTGACTGAAGTTATGACATATAATAAAACGCTTTGAAAAAATATGCTTTGCAATTCCGAATCCGACCTTTTGGGGATCTGCCATAAATTCTTTTGGTACTGGCAGAGGAGAAGCCGATTTTGTCCGAGTTAATGGCGGATGGATAATATGAAACGAAATACCGTCTGAAGCATACTCAATATTCAGGCATTTCGCCAGCGACTCCAAAGCCCCTTTGGTAGAAGCATAAGGCGATATTCCAATAAAGCCAGTCACGCCTACGCCGGAACTTGTAAAGATTATTTTTCCCCTTTTTTGCGCCTGCATATATGGTATAACACTTTTAGCCAAACGCAGTCCGCCATAATAATTCACATTGAAAACCTGTCTGTATATATCAAGGTCTATATTACATTCGTTATCAAAAGTACAAAGGCAGGCATTGTGGATCGCAATATCTATGAAATGAAAGGCTGCAATGATTTCCTTTACGGCGGAATTGATTTGTATTTCATCACATACATCTGTGTTATAGTATAAAAGCTGTTTTGGAAATGCTTGAGCTAAGACTTCCAATTTATCCGTTTCTACATCTAATACTGCAACCTTGTTTCCGTCTTTAAGGGCTTGCTCTGTAAAGTAGTAGCCGATTCCTTGATTTGCACCTGTAATAATAATATTTGCCATTATGCCACTCCTATCTCAGTAAAAAACCTTTGAATATGCTGATAGGCGTTTTTGTGAAAAGCGCTTTTGCGTTCTTCAGACAATGCTCCGCTAAACAGCCACCTTTGAGCGAAGAAATAGATCGGAGCATAATACTTTACCGCTAAATATTCACTGTCAGCGTTCTGAATAACACCCACCTGCATAAGAACAGAAAACACCCTGCTTTGAAAAGAAAGCGGCTCAGTAAACATCCAACGCTCATATACATTCTGAATGGTGGTGTTGCTGAATTGTTCAATCAAAAGCAGACGCATTACCTTATTACAGAAGGTATCCATTAAATATCGCTCAAAAAAGGTATCACACACAGTTTGATAAAAGTTTTGTTCTGCGGAAAAAGTTTGTTCTGCGAGCGCTTTATCTAACTGACACATCATATCGCTTGCTTTGTTCTCGAATAAGCAAAGTAGTTCGTCAAAAATAGCCTGCTTACTTTTGAAGTAATAATATACAGAGCTTTCCTTGATTTGTACCTGCCTGCAAATATCTCGGATAGATACCGCAGAAAAACCATTTTGAGAAAACAATTCTAAAGAAACATCTAATATGCGCTGCTTTGTGTCGTTCATCTTAGCTCTCCTTATCTAACAATCATTAGGTACATTATACCTAACAACTGTTAGATTGTCAATTATGTAATCAAGCCGCCTGCATTTTTTTGCAAGCGGCTCGTTTTTTACTTTCCGATCAATAGGCAGGCGCACCATAGCCGAGTATCTCATAATACCCAACCGGATAGCTGTTCTGACGAACAGAATCCCCGGAGTTGCCCTCAACTGTGTAAACTCTGCCGTTTTCCACTTTTTGGACGATACCCGTATGGTCGGATAATCCGTCCTGACCGCTTTCGTCCGCCCAATCAAAAAAGATAATCATACCCGGCGTAGGCTCTGCGCTGTTATCCAGCCATTGCCCTCTGTCCTTAAACCATTGTACGCCGTTGACGCAGCCTGCGTATTTCGGAATCACGCCAGCGTCAATATACCCGCACTCATTCGCACACCAGCTCACAAAGCAAGCACACCACTCGACACGGGAATTAAAGCCGTACCAAGACCAGTACGGATCGCCGCCCATTGTTCCGATTTGGGAAAGCGCAACGGTTACGATCTGATCGTCTGTACCCGTAATCCCGTAAAGTACCTGCGACCACAGCGAATTGTTTTCATCGGCAAGTAGCTCTGCGAGATACTCTTTCTGTTCCTCGTTAAAGCCATACTGCGCCGCCATCTCATCGGCGGTCTTATGGCTGACCGTGATATACAGATAAGTTTGCGTGACTGTGCTTTCCGTCTCCACGATATTTCCGTGACCGTCATCGGTTTCAGTAATGACCGTCTCCGTTTTGGTGTCGGTGCTGGAGCTTATTTCGTTCATCTCCCAAAAGATGTCCGTGAGAAGCTGTTTTTTCGATTCGTCCATCGTTGCAACCTCTTGTGGATTGTCAGGATCGGTATTGACTTTGACCGAGTATACGGCAAGCACCTCTTTCCAAACGGCACGGCTGCCGTTCATTTCAAGGATATCATAAGATACCGAGTTTTTTTCGTCCTGCAACTCCGTATCGTATTCCGTATTGATTTCCTGCACAACGGTCTGCATACTCATACCCGTGCCGGAATCCTCGCCTGAATAAAAAATACCAAACACCGAGCCGAGAAGCATACCGATCAGGCAAATCACGATAATGACCAAAACCGCTATCCAGCCGCCTGCGGCGATTGCGGCAATCAACGCTTTTGTTCCGGCGATAATCGCCTTGACCGCAAGCGCTATCGCTTTTGCGATTGCTTTCGCCGTAATAACGGCGGCACGAGCCGCAGCCCGTGCCGCCTGAACTGCCCTTTGAGAAGCCTTGACCGTAGCCTGCGCTGTTTTCTGCGCCGCCTTTGCGGTACGCTGTGCTGTCTTGACGGTCGTTTTAGCGGTGCGCTCTGCGGTTTTTACCGTTTTCTGCGCTGTTTTCGCCGAGCCTTTCCCAACCGTCTTAATCGTCTTTTTTCCTGCGGAACGGGCAGACTCTTTTACTGCCTTCTTCGGCTGTTCCACCGCCTTGATACCCTGACCGACGCCTTTTCGTGGAGCTGCCGCCTGCGCCTGTTTTTGAAGCGACTGCGCCGCCCGCTTTTCCTTGAATTTCTGAATACCGTCCTTTGCCTTGACGATATTCTGCTTTGTCGCCTGAACGCCCTTGCGCCCCTGCTTGTCAAATTGGTGTACGGCTTCGTGGGAAACTCGGTCGATACCGCTTTCCAAACGGTTGGAAGCGTATTCCTCCGCACTGCTTTCAGGGACATCAACGGAGTGTTCCGCTTTTTCTTTAGTCTGGATAAAGGCGGATTTCATACGCTCGGCGGCAACCGCCGATTTGTCAATCGTTTTGATCGTGCCTTTCGCTATATCCCTTGTCTTAATATCCGGCATAGAAAACCTCCTTTCCAAGCGCCTGTGGACGCTTTGAAGTAAAAAAAGAGGGGAAAAGGTATCAACACCTTGCCCCTCAAAGTACGAGGGCTGAAAAGCCGCTTAAATCAAGGACTTTTTACCCTCTATTTTTCGATTCTGTGCGCTTTTTCCTTGCGTACTCTGCCTGCTGCCTTTTGTATGCGATACCGGCGCATTTCTCACAATACTTTTTCCTGTTGCCACGCTTGATAATCGGAGCGCCGCAGGAAACGCACCTGTCAGGGTGCGTTCCAAGTATCTCCGCTTCCAGCGCCGGATCTGCCGGAAGCACGGCATTGCGGAAATACCTGCACAAGAGCGAGTAGGATATACTCTGTACGCAGACGCAGCCTTCCCCCTCATCAAGAAGCAGGCAGTTCCCGTCATCATAATTAGCGCACAGCTTCTTTATCAGGGCATTAGCTCGGTATCTCTGCCGCTCCGTCATTTGCGGGAGCATTTGCACCACTGCTTTCTGTCACTTTTTTCGCCACAACGACAATCCTTCCGTTCGTGCGGGAGTATTCACAGGTGGAAAGCGTGATCAGCTTGTCGCCGTACTCCGCCGAAACGCCCGTGTCGTAAAGGGAAAGCCCCTTACATTTTTCAATATAAGCGTCAAACTCCTCCGGCGACTGAGCGTCCGTAAAGCGGTAATATTTGAAGGCTTCAGGGCTGTCGGTGTAGACAACGGTTTTGAAAACCGCAAGGATTTCATACTCATTTTTCTCTGTCAGGGTGTTAAAGGCAATCGTTTTATGTCCCCGCCAGAAATCCTCGTCCTTGAATTTTTCAAAGTCGGCGAACATCGAGCCGTTGTTCATATGATGACCGTAGATCACTAAATTGTCCGAAGGCTTTAGGACATCACAATCCTCCTGCACATACGGGCAGCCGTAAGAACTGTATTCTTTATCAAATCCACGCTTTAGATAGTAGTTCGGGTTATCCACCGTCTGCATAACGGGATAATTGATGTTCGTATCCTCCACGCAAATCCAACCGACCAAATCATTGTTTTGACGGTACAACTCGGTAAGCTCCGGCAGTATTGTCTTATCTTCCGAATAGATGATCGGCTCGGCAGGCTCGGTTTCGCTGTCCTCTACGAGCTGTACGAGGGAATCGTACATCTGTTCCTGATGTTCCGCCTCCCTGTAATGGTCAATAATGAAATAACTGCTGACGCCGAGCAGGACGGTAAACGCCGTCATCAATGCAATACAAATCTTTTTTCTCATTGCCATATCCTTTCTGAAACAAGGGGCGGGAGCTTATGCGCTCTCGCCCGGTTTGGTTGTCATCAGCTTATACAGCTTCGTATTTTTCGGGAATTTATTTGCGAACGGCACAAGGGAACTGCCCACCTTGATAAGCCCGTGTCCGGCTTCCACATTCGTAATATACGACATCTGAAGGTCGGAGATATTTAAGAGCTTCGCCAGCTCCAGCCTGTCCGTGGAAGCCTGATTGAGCATAATGATAAACTCAGAGTTTGCGAGCATTGTCCTCGCCGTATGGCTCTGCAAAAGGTCGTCCACATTCTGCGTAATACCCGTCGCATAAGCACCGTATTTACGCACACGCTTCCAAAGGGTAAAAAGGAAGTTAGCGGAATACTCGTGCTGGAACAGCAGATAAATCTCATCAATAAAGATGAAGGTATTTCTGCCTTTCGCCCTGTTCTGCGTAATGCGGTTTAAGATAGAGTCGAGAACGACCAGCATACCGATAGGCATAAGCTGTTTGCCGAGGTCTAAAATGTCATAGCAGATCAGACGGTTATTGGTATCCACATTCGTATGCTTCGCAAAGGTGTTCAAGCTGCCGCTTGTAAACAGCTCGATGGCAAGGGCGATTTCCTTCGCCTCCGGCTCGTCCTGTTTCAGAAGCTCCGCCCTGAAATCCTGCAAGGTCGGCACTTCGCCCTGATAGTTATTCTGCTGATAGGTGCGGTACACGCTGGCGGTGCAGCGGTCGATAATGGATTTCTGCTTTGCGCCGAGGTTACTGCCGCCGATGAGCTGCTCGCACAGGGACATAATAAACTCCGACTTCAAAATAACCGGATTCGCCCCGTCGCCGTATTCCTTCGTCATATCCATAGCGTTGATATGATTTTGAGAAGTAGCGGAGATATGGATAACCTCGCCGCCGAGCGCCTTCACAAGCTGTGAATATTCCCGCTCCGGATCAATGATGATAACATCGGAATCCGAGGAAAGAATCACATTCTCAATCTCGCCCTTTGCGGCAAAGGACTTACCGCCGCCGGATACGCCGAGGATAAAGGAATTACCGTTGAGAAGCTGCTTGCGGTCGGCGATAATCATATTTTTGCTGATCACATTCTGCCCGTAGTAGATACCATTCTCGTGAAAAATATCCTGCACTCGAAACGGGATAAACACGGCAAGGCTTTCGGTCGTAAGGGTACGGAAGGTATCAATCTTCCGCACACCAAACGGCATAACCGTATTCAGCCCGTCCACCTGCTGAAATTTCAACACGCCGAACTGACAAAGATGCTTTCTCGCCGTGGTAAGCAGCGCTTCCGTGTCGTTATCAAGCTGTTCTTTGGAATCCGCCGTATGCACAAAGGTAATCACGGCGAACATCATTCTCTGATCCCTCGTCGTTAAATCATCGAGAAATTCCTTCATTTCCTTTTTCTGCTGTTCCATATCATAGGGAACGGTCGCCGAAAAGTTATTGTTGGAGTTCTGCCGCCTCTGCCAGTTGGTAATATTCGTCTCTACGCCGAGGAGACGGTTTTCCGCTTCCCGTACCGCTTCGTCCGTTGGCACGGGGACAACATCAATCGACATCATCAGATTGCGGTTGAGATCTGTCAGCTCCGCCACCATACTGTCCTTGATATAGGAAGCGTACTCACGCAGAAAAAGGACTCTCCCGTAACGGTCGCCCATTTTGAAGTAGTCCTTTTCAAATTCCATAGAATCAGGGCAGATATAGTCCTTGAAGCTGTGTCCCTTTTTGCGGGTTTCCTTTATATCAAAGTGGAAAGAGGATTCCTCCCCCACACGGTAGAAATCGTGAAAAATACGCAGCCGTTCGTCTGTTTCCAATTCCACGCACTTGCTGCCGAGCCTTCCGAAGTGGGCAATCAGGTCAGCGCCCACACGAGCAAAATAATTCCTTGCGTCCTCAACATTCTTCTTGTTGACGGAAATCGTTATATACTTATCCTGCACGATGGCGTTTGCGCCTGTCGCTTTCTCCAAAAGGATTTTATTATACTCCTCACGGTATTCATCAAGGCTGTCGCCTTTCATCGGAATAAGAATGTTGTTCTCAAAGTCCAGCCGATTTAAACGGCGGTTGTTGATTGTGATTTTTGTCGTTGCTCCGGAGTCGAGGGAATTGAGCAGTTCCGAGTATTCAAGGAACATTGCTTCCTTGTCCTCACGGCTGGCAACGGCATAGTTAATATCGGAAAATTTATAGGTCTTGGAAAACTTGTCTTTCCCGATCTGAAAGATACCGTCGTCATAAATAGCGGTAATAGGGATTACATCCTGAACGCCCTTCGGCACGACAAACTTTTCCTTTTCCTGTTTGCGGAGATTGGTAAGTGTTTTAATCATTCGATTTCATAGCCTCCTTTGCTTTTGCTTCGATACTCGGCTTGAACAGCTCATAGTAGGTATTCGTTGAACGGAAAGTGAGCTTCTTCGGCATTAAAAACTCCGACTTAATCCACGCATAAATGAATTTCTCAGCGGTCATTCCGTTGTATTTGACAAAACCAAGAGCCGCAAAGGGTGCGGCTCCCAAAATGCACATCCACGATACGGTTTCCGTGCCGACATAAGGTTTGAGCAGGAAATAGATACCCACCGCCACCACGCAGGCACAGGCAGAAAAAATGAACTGCCGCAGCGACAGTCCGAAAAACATCGCTTCCGTGTAATTCCTGATTTCTCTGTTGATTTTGACTTCCATTTAGGAACTCCTTTCTTTTCGTTTTTGTGCCTGCCGGATTTCATCGGCGCAGACACATTCGTCCGCAAGGCAAGTAACTTTGCCTTTCCGCCGCCCTCCGTAATACAGGCAATATCTGCAATCGCAGTCTGCAAGGGTGTAGCCCTTGAATTTGTTGTATATTCGTTTCATTCTGTTCTCCTTACAGCCCCATCATCTCACGGATAATCCGGTCAGACATTCGCACTGAGCCGACCAAAACGAGCATATTAAAGAGCAGCTCGCCGATATATGACCAAACCTGCGTGACTGCCGCCGCATTGGGATCGACCACAGGCGGGGAAGAAGCGAACAAGGAGAAGATAGTGCAGGCTAAAACGATCACTGCACCTTCAAGGCATACGGCGCAGTAGCTTTTGATAAACGATTTCCCCACATTCTGGCTCGGCTCTCCCGCAAAAGTGGAAAGCGGAATCGGGGCGAGCGCCGTATACATATATAACTTAAAAAATCTCCCGTACACCGTCATAATGAGCAGGAATGACATAACCGTAATGAACAAGCCGCCGATGAGCGTAACCGCCCAAAGCGGAATTGACTCGAAAAAGCCGCAGCTTTCAATCGTGTCGATCATTTCCTGCGGCAGAGTGGTCTGCTGTGCGGAAGTAAAGCCTGCGGCGGTCATAATCGTGCCGATTGTACCCTGCACGATATTGAACAGGGCAAGCATTAGCTCCATACCGTAAGTGATACCCGCCTTTGCAAGCGCAAATCGGATAAAGAGCTTGACAGCGTGTTCCGGTTTCTTGACATCACTGAAGCTGCCGCAGGTGCGTACCATACCAACCACAAAAAACAGCACCAAAAGCGCAAGACCAATCGCCTGCACAGCGCCGTTGATATTGACAATGACCGCCCATATCCCGCCGCCTTTGAAGCTCTGCGGCGTAGTTGTGATAAGCTGCCATATCTCAGCGAGTTTTTCATTCCAAGTTTCGAGGGCGTTCTGGAGATTCTGAACTACCCAGTTATCACTCAATTTCGTAGCACCTCCTTATAAAGAAAAATGGGCGTCCCTGAATTGTTTTTCAGGAACGCCCCTGAGCGTCGTTTGCGTAAAGGTTAGCCCGTAATCAGAGTGAGGATTTCTTTAGCGAAAGTAATGATGACGCCGCCCGCCAGCGTCAGAAATCCGTTTGCTCGCTGCGAAGGATCGTGGGATTTCAGGGAAAGACCTACCTGAACGATACCAAAACCGAGCAGGATCAGACCAATCGCACGGATAAAGCCGAAAATGAAATCGGACAGGTTATTCACAACGGTAAGCGGATCGCTTGCGGCAAAAGCCGTTGTAGACATTGCAAAAACAGCGGTCACGCTCAAAACCGCAGCACAGTAATAACGAAAGCCTTTCTTTACCTTTCCGGTCATCGGCAGTCTGCGGGTTTCTTTCTTCTGAGTCTTATGAAAAATGTTCATTCTATTTTCCTCCAATCAATTTGTTAAGTTTTCAAAGTCCTCATCGGACAACAGCTCGTAAGTCGTTTCCGAAAGCTCCATTTCGGGAACGCTGTCGAGATCAACATACAGGGTTTCAATGGTCGCCACATTTTTTGTGACTTCGCCGTGCTGATACACGCCGCCTTTCCCGTCTGCGGTATACGCCACATTCGGGTGCTTCAAAATGTCGTACTTCAAATCCATTACCGGAAGCTCGCCACGGATAAACAAAATGGCGTAGCGGTTGTCGAGCATTCTCACTTCGTCAGGGGTAAGCAGCTCACGACCGGAAATCTGATAATTGGTCGAGTAGCTTCCGCTCCGTCCCTCGCTTTTCCCGTAGGTGTTGGTATCAATCGTTTCTTTGCCTAAAAGCTCGGACACATACTTGTGCGTACTCTGCTCATTGCCGCCGAGATAGAGAAATTCATCGCAGTTGCCTACAATGGATTCCCATTGTTTCTCAAACAACGCCTTTAGCTGCGCCAGATTTTGCAGGATAATGGATACCGACACGCCTCTTGAACGCATAACGGAAAGTATCTTGTCAAAATCGTCGGGCAGCGAAACATTGGCAAACTCGTCCATCAAAAAATGGACGGGTATCGGCAGACTGCCGCCGTGGATATGGTCGGCGGAGTAAAAAAGCTGCTGGAAAAGCTGCGTGTAAAGGATACTGACGAGGAAATTAAAGCTCGAATCATTATCCGGTATCAGCGCAAACAGCGCCGTTTTCTTCTCGCCCATTGAAGCAAGGTCAAGCTCATCGGCGGAAGTCAGCGCCGCTAAGCTTTCAAGATTGAATTTCTCCAATCTTGCGGCAAGGGTAATTTGAATGGATTTGAGCGTCTTTGCCGAACCGGAATGGTAGGAACGATAGTATTTCAGGGCAATGTGTTCAGGATTATCCATTTCCAAATCGGCAAACAGATTGTCGAGTGGAGAAGGGCGGTTGTCCTCCTCGTCCTCAATCGCCGCTGCCCTGAGCATTTCCATTACCATCGCAAAATTCTGCTCTTCCTCCGGCGCTTCGTAGTGCAGATAAAAAATAAGGGCGAGTAAAAGCATACTCGCCGCAGTATCCCAAAAAGGATCATTGGATTGAGAGCCTTTCGGGGTGGTACTCTTAAAAAGGTTGGTCACAAGGCGCTGAATATCGTTGTCGTTTCTGAGATAGACAAACGGGTTGTAACAATGGCTTTTCTCCATTGAAATCAAATCCAACACCTTAATCTCATAGCCTGCTTTTTCAAGCAGATTGCCGACATCACGCAGAATTTCCCCTTTTGGATCTAAAATTACCTGAGAGGAATTGCTTGTCTGCATTAAGTTCGGCTTGCAATAGAATCTTGTCTTGCCTGCGCCGGAGCCGCCGCACACCAAAGTATTGAGATTGCGGCGGTGCTTTTTCGCATTGAGTCCGATTCGGACATTCTGCGTCATCAGCTTATTTTCCGAGGGCGGGTTTTGACGGTACTTTTTGTCAATGGCTTTTGCGCTGCCCCATTTCGCAGAGCCGTGCTCCTCACGCCTTCGGTAATTCCTCCGTGTAGACAGATAAATCCCAATCCCCATTCCGTAGAGCAAAAGCAGAACGAGGACAGTTTTTAAGCTGTCCCCGCAAAACTCGATATGGAACGGATCATTGAATACCGTCAAAAGGCTCGGCAGTATCTCCGGCAGACCGCCCTTGACGGACGGCGCTATCAATAAGCCGAGCCACACAACGGGAAGAATTCCAATAACCGCAAGGATAATCGCAGACTGCTTGTTGCTATCTCGATTCACGGCAGGATTCCTTTTCTACCACTTTGAACTTGCGTCTTGGGGCGTGACCGATTTTGATAATCAGATCGTCAACGGCGTCGGTGGACTTGCCCTCTTTTTTGAGATCGGTCTTTTTATCGTTCAGGGAACGAATCACAACGCCGTGTTCATAATCGTCCAAAGCGATATGGTAGAGTTCTTCTTTCATTGCAGCTACCTCCGGTTATCTCTCCTGTTCCTTTGAGCGTTCCGCCCGCTGGCGGTACAGCTCGTCGGAAACACGGGCGGTAATTTCCTTAAACGCTTTCTGCGTCTTGCCGAGTTCGGCTTTGATGTCCTTCGGCTCTTTGTTTTTCAGTTCGTCGGGGATACGGTCGATAGCGAAATTCTGCGTATCGACACCGTATTTCTTGCAGAGCATATACCCAATGCACACCGCCTGAAATCCCATATCCCTGCGGCTGTATACCTCGCTGTTCATAGAAAGCTCGGCGTGACCGAGTTCCTGAGCGACGCACTGGCAGAGGGCAACGCTGTCCCCGATGTCCCGCTTTACATAAAGCGTCTGATCTTCATTTTTATAAAAAGCGCCCATATCGGGATAAGGCAGCTCACTGGTGCTTTCAATATTGATCGGGGCGCTGTCGATCATAACCGCCACCAACTTTCTCGGATCACGGTTAGCGGTCGGGGCGGCAGGGCGCTTGCCGTTGGTCTGTGAAACATCCAGCACTCTTTTCAAATTGAAATCAATGCCGATTGTTCCGTCCTTCTTGGTGTACTCGTAGGGATCAAGGATAATAAAGGTCTTGGAGCCTTTATTGACCTTTACGCCCTCAGCCGCCCAATCATCAAACTCCTTGATCTGGCTTGCCTGCGGGAATTGCTTATACATCAGCAGCGCATTGTTCGCTGTGTACCTGTCCATACGGCTCTGCACATCAAGGTAGGCTTTGAATTTTTCCGGTGACTGCACCACTTCCGAAGCGGTATTGTCGAGCAGTTGATAAATAGCTTCTTTCTCCGCCTTTTTCTTGGCGGCGTATTCCTCCGGCGAAAGTCTCGGCGGTCTTGCGCCGCTGCTTTGCTTACTCTTAAAATCGTTGGTCATATCTTTTTACCTCTCTTTTGATAGATTTGATTTTTGCTGGTGCGGGACGCTAATCTGCCCCAACGCCTGTACTGTGCGGTTTTCTTCTTTGGAAGCAGCCGGCTCACTGCGCTCTGTTCCTTTTTCTGCTTTCGCCGCCCTATATCTGCTGAGATTTTCTTTTACAGACGATTTCACACGGGAAACTCTGAGCTTATCCGCCGTATCCATCGCCTTTTGCTCCAAAGACGCAAATCCTTTCTGCGCTTTTTCAAATAAACGGGATAACCTTGATAATACGCCTTTATCCGTTTTGGAATGTTCCGCTTCCTTTGCGGCTTTCCCCATAAACAGCAGCCCCATATTTTTCAAATGTCCCTTTGCACCCTGAAGCTCCGTCTGCATAGCGGACAGCTTTTTTGTATCCTGCGCCATCTCTTTTGACATTCTGCCAAACATAGCAGACAACTTATCCAGCGCTTCGGGGATTTTCATTGCCCTGACCGATTCGGCGAGGGCGTCCCTGCCTCTTTCCCGGAACGCCCGCACAGCGTTCCCGGCTGACTGGATCAGATTGTCCTTCATCTTTTTGACTGCGGAAAATCCCTGACGGATTTTGCCCTCCGTTTTTTCCACAAGGGTATGGCACTTGCTCCGCAGCGTGTTGTTGTGAATCAGATTGATTTCACGGCGCATATCCTGAAGCTCGCCGAGCATTTCTGTCAGCGTTTCTTCCATACCTCCGATATAGCTTACCAGCGACTGCACCTCGCTTTTCTCTTTCATCAAGCCGTTTTTATCGAGCGTGTCTAACAGCTCCACGATCTGCGGGTGTTCCTTTAGTTGATCCATTTTGCTCACCTCTCTTTCGGCTTCTTGGATTTCTTCGGCTGCCTGTGAACAGTCTGCCGATTGGCTTCAGGGGTTTTCGGCTTCTCTTTGGAAACCTCCGGCACAGTACGCTCTGCTTCCTTTTCCGCTTTGGCAGCCGCCTTGTATCGGTCGAGCTTTTCCTTGACCGAAGGCTTCTTATCCGCCGCCTTTGCGACACCCTTATCAGTGTGCGTACCTGTCGTTTCTGAGTCTCGCTCGGACAGAGGGCTTTTGTCCGTCTTTGCGACCGAGGGGTTTTGGTGGGAATTTCCCTCCTTCTGCATTGGCTTTCCCATCGCTTCCTCCACGATGATCTCGCCCCTTGATTTCGTAGGCACTTCATTGGCAGCCGCTTCACGGTCTGCCACAGCCTTTTCCGCTTCGGAAACAATGGAAGCCTTATCGACTTTACCAAGTTCAAAGCGGTCGGAAATTCGCTGGATTTTCGCAGCGTCCTCCGCACGGGCGATAATATCGACCATCGCCGTATCGCTCTTGGTATTTTTATCACGCAGAACGCAGTAAAGGACGCCGTACCGTTTCGCCTGCTCGGTAAACTTCGGCAGGTCTTTCTGCTGGAACGAAAAGACCTTCAGTTCCTTACCGGACTTAATCATATTGGTAAGCCGTGCTTTCCCTCGTGTCTTATTCGACTGGTTGATCTCCTGCTTCAGCACGGAAGCTAACAGAATAGCGATATTCTTCGCCGCCGAGCCTGTGAGCCGGACAGCCACTTCAAATCCTTCAAGCGACAGCCTGACGATTTGTTCTGCTGCGTCACCGCCGTTGTTCATAGTTTCGGGACTCCTTTCTTTGAGATTTTTCTTCCTCTGCCTTGACTTGCGAAAGGGTATCGGCAATTACGCCTGACCGCTTCGCAATCCCATCGCAGAGCTTTACTTCTTTGCGAAGCTCTTTCAAGCGTTCGGAGATAGCTGAAATTTTCATCTTTGCCGCCGACAGCCGTTCATCTGATATATCTACCTTTCGTATTTCATTTCGGAGATGTGTTCTGTCGGCGGTAAGGGTTTTGATTTCGCCCTCAATCGACCGCTTATATGAAAAAAGCTGCTCGTCTGTACCGATTTGGTGCTTGCCGAGCAGCGTTACCTGTTTGGTGAGTTCATCCATCTTCATCAAATCGTCTTTGAGAAGATAGTGAAGCCTCGCCGTATTCTGTTGTTTCTGATTGTGCTTCGGAAGGTAGCCGAGCCGATAGCAGTAGTATAGATACAAGCCATACAGACCGCCGACCTTTTGGATTTTGTGTTCTCTTGTGGGCAGGCGGTACTGCCGGACAATATAGGTCTTTGGCTGGAACGGCTTGAACACGATATTATCCCTGTTGGCAATAAGCCGTTCAAGGATTTTCTCTTTGGTGTATTCCTCGCCGAGCCGGTAAGTCCGTATCGGTTTTTCACTGCCTTTCGGCGTGACCGTAGCGTACTTGCGGTTGGGACTGAAATTTGAGTGATAGCCCATCACGCCCAGTTCATATTGGAACTGCCGCAGGTTACGGCTCATCGCAATCGCCTCGTCAATCGCTTTTTTGGCGTTGTTGTATCGGGTAGGCATACCCGCCTCGTCCTTCATCGTAAGATAGGCGGGCGATCTGTGCAGCTCCGGCTTTTCTACAATGGACAGCTTGTGTTCCAAGCAGATCTCATCGGCGATATGGCGGAAGTAGTACCAAGACTTTTCTTTGTCCTTCAGCCGCTTCCCATCGGCAAAGGAAACGGAATTGATGACAAAATGGCAGTGGAGATGTTTCGTGTTCAGGTGGGTAGTAACGACCACCTGAAACCGCTTGCCCCACATCTTCCTTGCGAACTCCATTCCGATCTGCTGCGCCTGTTCGGGCGTGACCTCGTTTTCCTTAAAGCTCAGATACCCGTGATATGCCTGAATCCCGTCCGTCTTGCCGAACTGCTCTTTGACGGTAATGAACTGGTCACGAGCCATAGCGACATTGCAGTTGATCCCGTCGCAGAAAAACTCGTGTTCCGTTTTCTCCTCGTCCTTTGCGTAGACAAGCACATCTTTGAGCGCCTGATAATCTTCGGCAGAATATTCGGGGTTGGCGGTCTTTTCGGGATTGGTCGTATAGTCCAGTACCTGACCGAGCCGGACGCTTACCTTCCAAAGCTTTGTTACTGCCATTTCAGACCGCTTTTTTCAGGGCGCAGAAATTCACGCTCAATCGCTGCCTGAAACTTGTGCCACCTCAGCGCCTCGTTCTTCAGCATTTGCGAATCCACAAAGCCGAGGGCGTTCGCTTTAATGGCGAGCTGATTGATGTTGTTGCCGATAGCGGAAAGCTCCCGCATAGTGTCATAAAATCTCTCGTCCGGTTTTTCTCTCGGCTCATAGCCACGGAGAAGCAGGCGGATCAGCGCCGCTTCGGTCAGGCAGGCTTTCTTTGCTTTCTTCTGCAAGTCCTGTGCTTCCGTCTTTGAAAACCAAAACTGTTTTTTGACTGTTCGTTTCACAGCTCCTCGTCCTCCTTTCGGATATTTGGTGTGCGGCTGATTCGGTTGATCTGCATAAGGCACATAATCATTACGCCGATAACGCCGCCGAGCAGGAAGCCTATCATAAAGAATAGAAATTCGTGCATAGTCAAAATCCTTTCCTGTATTGGGGTATTAGGGGCAGCCCCTAACGAGCTTTTACTGTTTTTGCCCGATAGGAGTAAAAACAGTCTGCTCGCTAAGCTAACGCAGACCTGTCGGGCTGCCCCTAATCTTCTTGAAATTTATCGTTCTTTGTCCGCCCTGTCGGGCTTAAACGGCTCGATCTCAATCCCGTGTGCGGTTTCGTGGAATCGCTCAGGATACCGAAAAAGCCGTTTGTATTTCAGTAGTTGTTCGCTCGATAAGCTGCTGTATTTCTCATCGGCGACATTGGAACGGGCAATAAAAAAGTCGCCGTGAATTATGTCGGCGACCTCTCTTGAATCTTCCACTAAGAAGCATTTTTCAATTTTCCAACCGTCCTTACCGCCCATTTCGTCCGCCATCAAGCCCTCCATTCGCAGGCACGGATCAACACCGTCCAGAGAAGTACCGTAGATGGAATAGCCGCCCATACGGGACTGGAACGCCTTGTTGTCCGAGCTTACTTCATAAGTCCGTTCAAATTCGCTGTACGGTTTTTTGAAGGTATCGGCGGTAAAAACGATATGTGCGGTAAGGTGCTGTCTGTTGTTTTCCGCTTCCCGAAAAAGGGATTTCAGGTCGCTGTAACTCATCTGTGTGCGCTTCGGCGGCTGGTAGACCGCCCGATTCATCGGCAGATTTTCCTGCTTCCCGTCACGGTTGCAGACGATAGCGGCGTCATCTTCAAAGGGCATATACTCGTCTAAACCGCCCCCGCCGACCAGTTCTTTCATCGCTTCATAGGTGTTCGGTATCTCTTTCACAATCGGAGATTTGCCGACCGGAACGAGCAGGACAGAGATTTTCTCCTGCTCGGCAAGCGATAGGAAGCGGTCGCTGACCTGCGTCTTTTCCGGATCAAAATCGACCTTCTGAAAACCGAAGCTGTCGCAAAAGTGGAAGTAGCTTTTTCCGGTATTCCCGTCAATGATCTCCACCACATCGGATACGGACATCGACCGCCCTTTATATCCTGCGGGGTGTTTAAGATTGAAAATCTCATAGAGTTTTTCCAGCGTGAAGCAGTTTACTTCTCCCTCGAACACCTTATCATAGAGGCTGCTGTCGATTTCTGAGCTGCCCTGAAATTTTGGAAGGCTCTCGTAATTCATAAAGGCGACATTGTTGGCGTCACGCTTCATATTGATCTGATAAATTCGTACATTCAACGCTCATAGCTCCTTTCTTTGGATTTGTAGATTCCAAGCTGTATGCAGAGGTAATCGTTATAATCCTTGCCTTTCTTCGGCGGCTCGTCAAAGACTTCATACTTATTTCCGAGCAGCTCTTTTAAGGTTTTGGTACAGAGCCTTCCCGTTTTGTCATTGTCCAAATGCAAATGAATCGTCTTGATAAGCGGATTTTTCTCAAGGAAAACGGAAAGCGCAATCGGAATTTTACTGTCTTTGCTCTCTTTCTTCGGCTGATACACACCCGAAAGAGAGAGCAGATTTTCCGATTTATAGTCCTTACCCTGAGCTTTCAGCAAAGTGGCATAGGACAGCAAATCAATGGCGGCTTCAAATAAATGCACCGACTGGCAAGGCTCTTTTGCAAGCAGGCGAAAGGAATATTGCTTGTCGCTTCCGTATGCGTCTCCCTTAAAGGTGCTGCTTCCTAAACCACGGTAGGCGGCATACTTTAGCGTCCCTGTTTCGTCCTTCCCGACAAAAACCGCATTATGATAGCGCCCGTTGCTTTCAAAAATCACACCGTCCGCAATACACTCCTGAATAATCTGATAGTCAATGCCACGATCAAAAAGATACTGCATTACCCGTTTGCTGTCTTGATATTTTTCCGGCAAACGCAGTGCCTTCGGCTCAGTTTTTTCTTCTTTTTTCGGTGGCGGCGTCCACTTTGCCAGTTCTTTTCCCGTTAGGATTTCCACTGCGTCCATAAAAGAATAGTTCCTGACTTTTATCAGATAGTCAAGCGCAGTATAGCCGCCGAAACCTTGCGACCACCAAAACCATTTGCCATTTGAAATCTTTAAGCTGTCGTGGTCAACGGTACGATATACATTTCTCGTTCCTTTGACTTGTTCAACATTATCCGGCTCCATCCTTCTTAGATAAGTTAAAAGGTCGATCTGCCGAGCCTGTTCGACCACTTCCGGCGGAATATATGGCATATCAGATCTTCCCTTTTCTGAGAAGCTCTGCGACTTTCTCAATGGAATCTTCCATATCTTCAACTTCGGCATTCATCAGCCATTCGTCCCAAGACAGCTCCAAGACATTTTTCGTTTTCATAAGGGAGCTTACCATTTCAGGCGGAAGCTCCGTATTCTCCACATAGTCGTACAGCTCGCACATAAAGGCAAACTGCTTATCGTTTGTGATGATTGTAACCTGCGGCTGGCAGAGATACCGCTTCACATACCGGATCAATTCTCTTTCAAGCTGGCACTGCAACACCAGCATATCCGCACGGACGGTTTTTAATTTGCACACCATTTTTCTCACCTGCTTTCTCTGCTTTTATCTCGTTTGAGTACATCATTTGCCCTTGTTTCAATGGAATCCCGAATGGTATCCATATGCTCAACTTCTCTGTCCTTAAACTCTTTATAGACATCATCAAGCGGGCAGGGGGAGCGGAGCAACGCCTTTGCCTGTTTCGGAGAAAGCTCCAGTTCCTCCATACACGCCACGATGTCCTCTCTCATCGTATACTCGTAGGTATGATTCAGAATTTCCTCCGGCGGCTGATTAAGCAACCAGTCTCTGTACTTGTCCTGCTCCGCTTTCATCTTGTCGTAAAGCAGGGCGTTGTAGTCTATTTCGCCCATAAACGAACACCTCCTTAAACAAAAATATAGCCGCTTGATTTTTTGTAAAACCAAGCGGCTATGTAAAGATATTTGTTATTCGGTAAGTCCTATTACTTTAGGTAATCAATGCTTCCCGTTTGAATGGCGGGAATATTTTTTTTAATTTTTTTCTCCGACCAATCCCACCATCTAATATCCAATAATGATGATATGGTATCTTCAGAAAATCTCTTTCTGATTTGTCGTGCGGGTACACCGCCTACAATCGTGTAAGGCGGTACATCTTTCGTTACTACTGCCCGAGTACCAATGATTGCTCCATCACCAATGGTAACACCAGACATAATAACAGCTTCATATCCAATCCATACATCATTTCCGATAACAATGTCTCCCTTATTATCCCACGAATCTGTCACATTGCTTTTGTCCAGTCCCCATTCTTCAAAAAACAATGGGAAAGGATAAGTAGACAATGACTTCAAAGTGTGATTAGCACTCGTGAAAATAAACTTTGCACCACACGCAATAGAGCAAAATTTCCCAATAATCAGTCTATCGTGATTGATAGGATAGTGGTACAGAACATTATTTTTTTCAAAATCCGTTGGATCATTTACGAAATCATTATACATCGTATAATCGCCAACAATAATGTTTGGATTTTTTACTACGCTCTTTAAGTATACCGTTTGTTTGTCCCCGGTACGAGGATAGATTTTAGTTTCCGAAATAGTCATTATTAACCTCCTGATATTTTATTTTAGACTATTTCGGTTACTACAATGCAGCGTTTCACCTACAAATCACCTCTCTCAAATCAATCATTTTATAAATTGCATAGGTGTATATCGTATGCCATCCGAAAGTTGCTCCGTATCAATATCTACGAAACCCAGTTTATGATAGACGGGAACTGCATACGGAGAAGAATTTACTGTAATGGTTTTGCTTGAACTATTTTCTCGTAGGAAGTCCCACAACTTTCTACCAATGCCTTGTCTTTGATACTGTGCTTTCACAAAAAAGCAACAGATATGCTTCCGGTTTTCGTTTGTTGCGATAACTCCCTTTAGTTCTTCTTCGTCATAAGCGCCCCAAAATTCTAATGTTTTGATGATCTCTTTGTCCTCAATAAAATTTTGAAACGACTTAACTCCTTCTTCAGAATAATCGGGAGCCTCAAATTGTAAAAAAGTTTGCCAAATCAAGTCAATGGCATTTGTAATTTGAGTATTATCTATTTTTTTGACTTCCACATTAAACACCTCGTAAATTTTCGTTATACCCGTTCCTTTTCGATTACATAGGATTGCAAGCTTCTTTTGCAACCATTCTTTTCATAAAACTTTTCTATCCCAGGCTGCGCTCCAAAATATAGCATAGTAGGAGTATTATCCTTTGCAAGTTGCAGGAGTTTACTGCCTACTCCCTGTTTTTGATATTCAGGAAGGACGAGCAACTCTGTAATCGTACCGAAATAATATCCGTCTGTAAGAATACGCAAGCAGCCAACCAGCAACTCATTATCATAAGCGGTAATATTGATTGTTTTAGACAATGCACCTTGCGTTTTTTCAACATCGTAACTGCCTTGCCATACCTGATTGACGAAAGCAATAAAAGTTGCTGCGTTCAATTTTTTATCGTCTACTACATATTTCATCTTTCTGTCTCCATATTTCCTTTATTAAGTCGTGACGAAAATCTACTACGATAATCAACATATCAAAACCAATTTGCCTTTTCATCTCTAAATCGGGGCTGGTCGCCATATTGGTATGGATTATAATTATTACAATTACACCCAAATTCTTTTAACGACTTGATTTTATTATCTTCTGTCCAATCCACGAGAGAAACTCCGTCAAATTCTTCTATGTTTCCTGAATGCATTTCATTCTTGAAGTGCCATTCTACAATAGTCTGATTTCCTTTATGGAAAAACTGTTTAATGTCCCAAATAAGGACTTTTCCTCGTGTATTCCACTCATTAAACCAGTGCTTAACAGTTTTGCGATCCTGATATTTTGGACTCCAGCTTTCCGTATAAACCACATCTTCTGTAAAAATATCATCTATTCCCAAATCCTGTTGTTTCAGCCACATATCAAACCATAAACGGATAATGCTTTCTCTCTCATTCATTATAAAAACCTCATTTCTACCTGTCTGCCCAAAAGTCTTGCAAAACACTGACTAACTCATTCGGATTGTCCTTGTTTACTTCGTGACCGGAATCTTCCACAATGACCAACTTGCTGTTTTTCATCGCTTCGTGAAACCGCTTTGCACTCTCCATATTTGCTTTATCGTTTGCGCCGCAAAGAATAAGAGCAGGGCAATCAAGCATTGCCGCCGACTTCATAAAATTCAGTTCAGCCATTGATTTGCTCAAACGAATAAAGTCTTTTTTGCTTACCCCCATATTCTGAAATGCAGCTTTGGGCATAAATCTAAATACAATGTTTTGGAATTTCAGCAGTCCTTTCGGTATCTCAAACGGCGTTCCGATCAATACAAGAGAGTTTATTTTTTTCGGATACTGGATAGCATAATTTAGCGCAACTAATCCACCGAGGGACAATCCGCAAAGATTTAGTTTGTCTTGGTAAGACTCACACAGCTTGTTGAATGTCTGATATACTGTGGTATAGTCTAATTCTTTGCCTTTTGCAAGTTCAAATAAATCAGGAACGATAGAAGAAATCCCCTTCGTTTCCAATTCATTTTTGACGGTATCCCACGCCTTGCTGCTTTGTCCTAAGCCGTGAATAAAAATATTTTTCATAGGCAAATAACCTCAGTTTTCTTGACATCGACTCTCAAAGAGCCACTTTATTATATCACAGCGCTATGTCTTTTTCCACCTTGCCGTGATAGATATAGCCGCTTGATTTTTTGTAAAACCAAGCGGCTATGTAAACTTTTACTCTACAATTTTTTTGATTTCCATCCCGTCCATCAGCCCCCGCATATAACAAATACGGTATTCTTCCAACACAACATTGTTTTCTGCAAGCAGGTACTGGATTAAAAGCTCACACTCTTCTTCGGTAAGAGCAGATGGCTTTTCCAAATCCAAGACAGCATTGAGTTTCTCGTTTTGATGTTTCAGCTTTGCCGACTTTTCCTTTGCAGCCTTCAATTTCTCATCACGGGAACGGGCTTTAGCGAGTACCTGAGACAGCATACTTTCAAGATCGCTTTCAAACAGTTTGATAGAACAGTTTTCTTCCATCGGGTTTTACCTCTTTTCTTTGTATGATGTCTCATATTATAAAGACAAATCACTGCCCGCACAAGGAAGCCACAGTTCTATTTTTACTGACACAGCAGTTCAGAGAACTTACTATGTAAAGGCGGTATGAGACTTCTCCCATACCGCAAAAGGATTATCGCTCATAGGCTCTTTCCTTTGAAACAGGTACGCTGTCGCCCTCGTCCGGCGCACCGTCCACCAGCTCATTTTCCCGCTTGTCTACATTGAGCAAGCCGTTTAAGACATTGAGGCGATTTGTCTTTTCGGTCAGTTCTTCTTCCTTGTCAAACGGTTTTTCAACCTCTGCTTTCGCAGTAGCAAATTGCTGTTCGAGGGTTGAAAGCTCCCTGCTTTTTGCCTCCAGCCGTTCAGGAATTTTCTCAATGGCATTGTCGATTCGGGTAATATTGCCGATAGCGTCCGTGCCTAAAGAGACGGAACGGGAAAGGCTGCCCTTGATTTTTACCTGATAGGCTTTCTCAAAGGTATCAAAGGAAAGCTCCAAATCAAAGCCTCTGTACTTGCCGAGAGGGACGGGATCAGGCGAGGTCATCTCTTTGCAGGCGTCAATGATTTTCTGTCCGCCTTCCGCTTTTTCGGAATAAGAAACACCCTTAACCTCTATTCCTACGAAGGTATCGTCAAGAGGTTTCGGGTGTTCTTTTGCAAGAGATCTATCCTTTTCCAGCCCCGCAATCGTCTCTTTTATCCGGGCGATTGTTGTCGGGTAATATTTGATGATTTTGTCCTCCAGCTCATATTTTTCGGAAAGATAATTAGACTTCAAAAGGCGCAGCTTCTGCACCTGAATATCCAAGTCCATTTTCTCCTTGATGTGCGGGTTATCTGCCGCAAGCATTTTGATCTCCGCATAGGAAAGAGCAGTAGCGTCCACATCTTCACAGGAACGCACGGGCGATTTGCTCGTCATAATCTGACTTGCGAACTTCTGCTTGCCCTCAACGAGCTGCCAGCAGTATGCGTCAAAAGTGCCTTCAGTAACATATCGGTACAGACCGACCTTTGGGTTTTCGTTGCCCTGCCGCACCGTTCTTCCGGCTCGCTGCTCCAGATCGGCAGGTCGCCACGGACAGTCAAGGTCGTGGGAAGCAATGATCTTGTTCTGCACATTCGTCCCCGCACCCATTTTCTGTGTACTGCCCATCAGGATTCGCACTTCGCCACGGCGTACCTTTTTGAACAGCTCCTGCTTCTTTGTTTCGGTATCCGCCTCGTGGATAAACTTGATTTCCGATTCGGGAATACCACGCTCGATCAGCTTCTGTCGTATGTCCGTGTAGACGGAAAATTCGCCTGCGCCCTTTGGAGTGGAGAGGTCGCAAAATAGAAGCTGCGTCAGCCTTTTATCGCTGTTTTCCTCCCATATACGGAACACCTCATTCACACAGGCGTTGACTTTACTGCCTTCTTCATCGGGCAGCATTGGATTCATCATTCGCTGGTCAAGGGCGAGCTTCCGCCCGTCGTTCGTAACCTTCAGCATATTATCTACGCTGGAATCCACATTGCCGCCCCTTATCTTTTCGGCTCGTTCGCCGAGAGAAGCAACCATTTCCTTCTGCACCTGCGACGGCTTCACGGCGATATTGTGATCCTCCACTTCCGGTACGGGAAGATTGAGCATATCCGCCGTTTTGATGTCCGCCACCTGTTTGAACATCGCCATCAGTTCGGGCAGGTTATTGAATTTCGCAAAGCGTGTTTTCGCTCGGTATCCTGTTCCTTCGGGAACGAGTTTGTCAAGATGATTTTTGCAAATTTTCTAAATTCAAATAGTTATCTGCTGAAAAATCTCCCAACATCTCGTGTCTGCATATTTCTTGAAATACCGTATTCAAAGGCTTCTTTGCTCTTTCCGATTGCTTCACATTGACAATAAAAGTTGTTTTGCCTATTCGTGTTGTATAAGATAAAGTGTTTTCTTTCATATAATCCGTTTCTCCTTTTCCAAAATTGACTGTGGGGCATTCCCTTTGGAACACCCCACAAATACATCTGTTTCATCAGAACATATCAAGAAGTCATTAAGTCGTGAGTATAATGGAAATGGTTATCTTTCCATACCACGCTTGTTTCTGCGTTCCTTGATACGCTCCTGTCTTGCTTTTTCCCTTGCTTCTTTTTCGGCTTGTAACTGTGCTTCTCGCAAAGAAAAAAGTTGCCTTACTTTTTCGGTAAAAAGTTTGGCAACTTCGGGGAAATGCTCTAACGCTTCAAGAAAAGGTCTGCACTTTTCTTTCAGTTCGTTGTATTTGGTTTTCATTCGTTCCAATGCGTTTGCACTGTCCATATATTTCTGTCGGTAATAAGTGGCACTCTGCTCAAATTTTTTGATTTCCGCACGACTGGTAATACCCTCTTTGGCAAGGGCAGTCAGTTGAGAATAATCCTCTTTGGAGATTGCCATTTTACCTGTGATTGTTTTCTGCCCCATACTGTCAATCTCATTTAAGGTTTTGGAAATATGACGGGCAGGCTCATACTTAACTTGCTCTTTCTGAATACGCTTCTGCAACCTCTCCAATCGCTCTTTGTCCTGTTGGATTTGATATTGCAGGGAAGTTAAATGCTCTGCTGTACTTCCGTATTCGCCACGCTGAAAGCCTTTGAATCCTTGTTCCGTCATATAGTTAAACAATTCGTCTTGCAGTATGCTGTACGACGCTCGGAACATCGGCTTACCGTTCTTTCTTAGCAACGGATTTCCTTTTTCATCGGCCAGCGGAATATCCGATTTCCATTTCTTTGAATGGCTAATCTGATTAACAACTTCCTTGACTGTTCCTCGCAGTTCGGGGTCTTTACAACGCTTACTCCATAAGATTTCTTTCTCCACCACTGGCAGAACCATAGCGTGAAGATGATAATGGTAAACCTCTTTTCCAAGTTCCTCACTGGCTGCTATATTGATTTCATCAGCGTGCATTACTGCCGATATAACATTGTCAGCACCGAATTTTTCTTCGATGAAATGATAGGCTTCTTCATAAAACTGCTTTGCGTATTCATAGCCACCATTACGCTCAAAGTACATCGTGTTCACATCAATCACAATTTCATCAAACAGCGTTGCGTCTTTCCTCAACCCACGAAGCGACACCTGCCCGTCTGTTTCCATCTGCTTTAACTGTTCCATATAGGTCGGGGCAGTCGTTTTTTTGAAATGCACATTAAAGGGTATTCGCTCCACAATCACATTCATATTTTCGTAAGTTTCATTCTTGCGTTCGTTGTGCCTTTCCGCCTTGCTCACATCAGAAGCGGTGTATTGTTTTACCCTTGCACAACTCATATCTGCCTTGTTGGTTTTTGCCATTTTGCTCTCCTTTCTCAGCAGGAGGCGAAGCCATTACACAACATTCTTTGAATGTGTGTAACCCACTATGACACTTTCAGACTTCGTCTGCAAAGATGTCGTGGGCAAGGGAGTTCCCCCTTGACCTCCTTTTGATACCTCAATCATAAAAACAGACTGTCCAATCATCAGACAGCCTGCTTTTATTCTCTCGGTATATCGCCCATCGGCAAAGACCAGTACCACAGAAAGCCTCGTTTTCGTGAGATAACGCCTGCTTTCTTCTTTGCCTTTTTGATGGTCGATTTCTTGAACCCTGCGGCTTCAAGTCTTTCTTCACAATCCGAAGAAAGCATTTCTCCGTCTTTCAGCATTTCTAAAAGAAATTCTTTCGCCTTGATTTCCTTGTCGTTCGGTCTGCCCATTTTAGGGGCAAGGGACTGGAACGCTTCTTCTGCTGTCATTTCCATTTCAGAGATAAAGTCCACGCCCTTTTCTGCCACCTCAAAGAGAATTGCCGAGCCTGTCGGGGCAAGGTTGGATTTCACTTGCACCATATATCTTTCCGCTGGAGCTTCTTTGTTCGGTGTGCGTGTGATTGCAAGAATACTTCTTGCAGCACCCGCAATATCAATCGAACCGTTGGTGCGATAAAGTGGGTTCGTATCTCTCATCTTGTTCATATGAGCGATAATCACAATGGCACAGCCAGTATTCTTTGCAACCGCTATCAGATGATTAAACTCTGCTCGTGTTTCGTTGGCATTGTTCATTGAGCAGTTCTCTCCGATATAGGAACTCATCGGGTCAAGAATTAAAAGTTTTGCGTGGTACTTTTCGATTGCTTCAGCAATACGGTTATCCCCAAAGGATAAAGATTTTTCATCTTCCTTGATGAAGATAAGGTTTTCTCCGTTCCCACCGGCAGAATTAAAACGGGGTACTACCGTATCGTCTGCATCATCTTCCGTTGTCTGATAGATGATAGTCATAGGTTCAACTTCTTCATCGGTAAAGGGCAAGGCTTCTCCTTTTGAGAGCAGGGCGGCTATGGAAAGCATTAACTTGCTTTTCCCATCGCCAGGATCGCCCTGCAAGAGCGTAACCTTGCCGAACGGAATATACGGATACCACAGCCATTTCACTTCTTTCGGTTCAATCTCACTTGCCTTTACAACTTCAAGAGGTACAGTTACATTTATTTCATTTTCCATTTTCATCATTGTTCTTCGTTCTCCTTTTTGATAAATACTTCGGGCAATACACCACGATACAGCGGAAACTCTGCTTGCAGTCATTACTGCATTTTCTGCAAAGGTCGTTGTAGGTAATGCGATTTCTTTCATTCAGAAACAACGCCCACTCTTGTTTCCGTTTCTTACTCATTCTCGGCATATCAATCCTCCTTTCCGTCTGAAAACAAAAAAACCACAGGGAAGATACTCAGAGCCTTGTTTCTGTCATTTCTCGGGGCGAAAATCGGGCAAAATTGCCTTTCTAAGCCTTTCTAAAAATCACACAAGGTATTTGTACTAACCTGTGGTTATGTATGAAATTGTAGGGTTTGGGGCAACAAAAAACACCGTATTTCTACGATGTTTTCTGCGTTCTAATAGATTGTTGATTATCTGCGTAAAACTGAAAGTTTCACTTTTATTATTGTTTCTTGTTTGAAACTATACTGCCGATTACCTGAACAATTAGAGCCATTCCTAAACCAACTACGCCGCCTGCTAAAATAATCATAATAATTTCATCATAATTAAATCGGTTTGCAGCAAAAGACCATATTCCTGCTATGGTTGCAAATATTAAAACAAACCCTAAGTACAACGTCTTAACAGTCTTTCTATTCGTTGTTGATACTGGTTCTATTCCTTTAAGAATATAATCCGTTGTGACTTCAAAAAGTTCGCTCATAGCGATTACTTTTTCTAAATCGGGTGTGCTTTGTTCACTTTCCCATTTTGATACAGCCTGTCTTGATACACCAACCTTATCAGCAAGTTCCTCCTGCGAATATCCTTTTTGTTTTCGTAAATATTGTATTCTGTCTGCTATATTCATTGTCAGTTCTCCTTTCCTTTTGACAAAATCATAGCATTTTTTATAGTTGCATTACCACCACCTATGCTTGGAAATGTGTCAACCAACGGTTTCAATCAAGTTTTTCAGTTCAAAAATGTATTAAAAAATTCGGAAAATTCAAAGTTTCCTTTGCTTAAAAAATCCCTTTATTGTATTTAATTTGTCCATACAACATAAAGCCTAATCCGACAATAACTGCTGGAAGAATAATAAATCCCATAATCTCTTCACTCCAAAATGAAACTATAAAACCTAACACCAAAGATATTCCGATAATCAGTGTTCCTGTTCCAACGGCTTTTCCATACTTTGGTATATCTTCTTCTTTTACTTTTCGCCTATTGTAAGAATGAATTGTACTGATATTGCCTTTGATATTTACAATTCCCATAACAGATATGAACACTCCTAAAATCAACAACATAATGTTCTCCATAATTACCTCCTAAAAATAGAACAGTTCTTCAAATTTCTTGTCTAAAGCAATACATAAAATCAATGCCAACTTTGCTGTTGGGTTGAACTGTCCAGTTTCAATAGAACTAATGGTATTTCTTGAAACTCCTACCATTTCTGCAAGCTGTGTTTGAGAAAGATTTGCCGCTGTACGAACTTCCTTTAAGTGATTTTTCAAATGTAATTGCTCTTTCATATGCTCACCTCTAAAATTTGGCGAACAAATCCAACAAATGCCAAAACGGAAAGAATGAAAAACATAATGGTCAATAGCAAATCACTCCTTCGTTTCATTTTTATAAAGCGAACTAACCATTGTGTCGCAAGAATACTGAAATATATAACCCAAGGACTGTAAATCATAGTATGGGCAAGCATAGAAGATAGCAAAGAAAGCAGACAACACACCAAAGCCCCCACTCTACTTGCGTGACTTCCTGCTCGATATATCATTTCCATTTCAGCCAAGTCTTTATTTTGATGTTCTTTTCTACTTGCGTTTAAGATTTCTTCCTTTTTCATAAGAATACCTCCGTTCCAAGTTTTCTTTGCACACCTTAATTATACTCATACCAAGTTTTCTTGTCAATAGCGTTCATACAAAAGTTACAACCATATATAAGGGAATGGCATATCAGATACGGGGTTTATACCTGTTTGCGTTATACTTTTCTACCACTTCCATTACACTCACGACTTAGTAACTTCTTGAATACTTGCCGAAAAAGAAAACTGCCATCCGTTAAGACAGCAGTTCCTTTTCGGTTGGTATGCTATTAGGAATACACAATATCGTTCAATACAATCTCGTCTACACAGGCTCCGATATTATTCATCAATCCGACCCATTTCATCATATCCTCTGCTTTCAGTTGTTCCGTTACACATTGTTTTCTTGCCATTTCCTTTATCAGATACTTCGCCATATTACACGCCGAAGTATCAATTTCAGCAAGGTGTTCATATAACTTTCCACTTGTAAGAAGATTGAAATATAAGACTCTCTTGTGTTCTCTTAAATATCTTTCCCTCATTCTTCCGTATTTTGTGAGCATAGGCGGTTCTTCGTTTTCTACTGTTAAGCAGGGATAGTAATAATCTCCGATGAGTTCGTACTGGATACCAGTTCTTTTGTCTGTAATAAATCTTTGCATTTTGACTTCTCCTTTTGCTTCTTGTGATAAAATTCCAAAGATTTCTCGTTGTGATTTTGCTTTTGACATTCCTCAGAACATAATTTCTGCTGACTGTGTGTAGGCCAGTAGGTACTGCCACACACAGCACATACACGCTGACGATAATAATGATTTCCTTTTTCTGCTTCTCTGTCGGCTTTTGTCTTGTCCTGCCTTGCCTGATAGCAACAGTCCTTTGAACAGAAAATCTGTCGGTTGCTTGTAGGGATAAATTCTTTTTGGCAATGAGGACATACCTTTGTCTTGACGATTTCTCCACCGTTTTCAGCGAGTTCTTTCGCCTTTCGCTTCTCTCGGTAGGCTTTTTCACGCTCACGCTGTTTTGCCAATCGTTCCGCTTCTATCTGTTCTTCCTGTGCCTTTATTTCAGCAAGTTCTTCTTCCGTATAGGCAATATCGACCTGCCCGACATAGTTGAAATAAATATCAACCTTTTGTGTCCTTGCTTTTCCCACTCCCTCTGCTTCATAAACCACAATCTTGTCAATGAGTTCGGCAAACATCAAATCGGATATTTCTGTCGGCTCTTTGCACTTGCGTATCAAGGAAATGAAATGCTTAATATCAACCGTATTTGTCTTTTCTTCGGTCAGTTCCTGTTGCATTTCCTCAATCTTCGTTTCCAGTTCTGCCTGCTCATCATCATACTGCTTCATCAGTTGCTTGTACTGTCTTTCGGGCAGTAATCCCGAAACAAGATTTTCATACAAGCCACGACTGAGTTTGGAAAGTTCATCGTATCGTTTCTGAAAACGGTGCAATTCTGATTTATTCTGCTTTGGCTTTTCTGTCTGCTTTTCGTTCCACAATGCTTGAAGTTCCTTTGCAAAGGCTTCTTCGTCATTCAGAACAAATTTTGATAATCGTTTGACTGCCGATAATATCAAGGCTTCAACATTATCAGCACTAATCGAATGGGCAGTACAAGCGTTTACTCTGCTTGCATACCCACCGCAACGGTAAGAATACTGCACAGAACGGTCTTTTTTACTGTAATGCGTTTGCAGGGTCATTCTTCTGCCACAATCCGCACAGTACAGATAACCGCTTAAACGATTGCTATGCGTACCTTTGGCTGCTGTCCTGTTCGCTCGTTTCTTTCGTTTCTGAACGCTGTCCCAAAGTTCCTGCGAGATGATAGGCTCGTGCGTATTGTAAAACACATACTGTTCATCTTCATCGGTATTCTTCCTTTTGTGCAGCTTGAAATTGGTGCTGACCGATTTACGCAAAACAGTATGACCGAGATATTCCTGTCTGCTTAAAATTGTTCTTATGGTTGACATTCCCCAAAGATACGGGTCTGTAAACTTCATTCCGTTATACTGCTCGGGGTGATATTCCTTTGCGTGTGCTGCCGGAATTAAAACTTTTTCTTCGGTAAGCAATTCAGCGATTGCTCTCGGACTTTTGCCCTCGTTGGCAAGCAGAAAGATACGCTTTACCACCTCGGAAGCCACAGGGTCAACGACAAGCGTTTGTTTATCGGTTGCCAGTCGGTTATATCCATAGGGAATAGAACCGCTACAACGCTTTCCGTCTTTCATACGGGCATCAAACACAGCCTTGATTTTATTGCTTGTGTCTTTGGCGTACCATTCGTTCATTATATTCAAAAACGGGGCAAAGTCATTATCCGAAGCATTGTTGCTGTCGATACTGTTATTTATCGCAAGAAAACGGACATCTTTCTGTGGAAACAGAACTTCCGTATAAAAGCCGACTTGCAGATAGTTTCGCCCCAATCGGCTCATATCCTTAACGATAATCGTTGCGACATTTCCTGCTTCTACTTCTTTAATCAACTCTTGAAAACTCGGGCGATTGAAATTCACACCCGAAAAACCATCGTCAGTAAAATGGCGAATATTCGTGAACCCATTTCTGCGAGCATAATCTTCCAAGTATTTCTTTTGGTTGGTTATTGAATTTGACTCACCATTGAGGTCATCATCTCTTGATAAACGCTCATAGAGTGCTGTAATCTTTGAAGTCCTTGACATTCTCTTATCCTCCTTTCTTTATGTAATCTGATTTAGCATTACAGGAATTACTCCCTCTGCTAATAGGAGAAAATAGGGGTACAAAGCGGAACTGTTTTTCAAAAAAATCAAAAAAATTTTTGAAGTTCTGAAACCGACTTTGATAACCTATTTTCAATTTAGGAACGCATTATTTATCGTCCTACTAAAGTATAGCCCTCTGGTGTAAGCTCGACTGCCGTGACCGTCTCGCCGAACATCGACGCCCAAGCGTCAAAGTGCTGCAAATCGTGTTCTTGCAGCGTCCGGTACTGCAAATACCGCTGTATGGTATACAGTTCAACCATACTGTTTGAAATCGGCGTACCCGTCGCAAACACAACGCCACGCCCTCCGGTAATCTCATCAAGGTAACGGCATTTCATAAAAAGGTCGGAAGATTTCTGCGCCTCCGTCTGAGCGATACCGCCCACATTCCTCATTTTGGTGTAAAGATACAGATTCTTGTAATAATGACTTTCATCTATGAAAAGCCTGTCTATACCGAGTTCTTCAAAGGTTACGACATCATCCTTTCTTGATTGATCATTCAGCTTTTCCAGTTTCGTTTGCAGGGATTTTTTCGTCTTTTCAAGCTGCTTGACCGAAAAACGGTCGCCACGGTTTCGCTTTATATCCGCAATCCCTTCGATAATATCGTCAAGCTGCTGCTGTAAAACAGCCCTCTGCCGTTCAATCGAAATCGGGATTTTTTCAAACTGCGAGTGACCGATAATCACGGCGTCATAATCGCCCGTGGCAATCCTGCCGCAGAAGCGTTTTCGGTTTTTCATTTCAAAGTCTTTTTTGGTAGCGACCAAGATATTCGCCGCAGGATAGAGCTGCAAGAACTCCGCCGCCCACTGCTCCGTCAAATGATTCGGCACGACAAAAAGGGATTTATTGCAAAGTCCGAGCCGCTTGGATTCCATAGCGGCGGCAGTCATTTCAAAGGTCTTGCCTGCGCCCACGGCGTGTGCTAAAAGGGTGTTGCCGCCGTAAAGGATATGAGCGACCGCATTTTTCTGATGTTCCCGAAGCTCAATTTCGGGATTCATCCCACTGAAAATGATATGGCTCCCGTCATACTCACGGGGACGGATACTGTTGAACTTGTCGTTATACAGCCGCACCAGCTTTTCCCGTCTTGCGGGATCACGCCATACCCAATCCTGAAAGCCCTGCTTGATAAGCTCCTGCTTAGACTGGGCGATAGCCGTTTCCTTTTTATTGAGGACAGCTTTCTTTTTACCCTCATCATCTTCGATATAGTCAAAAACACGCACATCTTTCATATTGAGCGTATCTTCAATAATCTTGTAGGCGTTTACCCGCTTTGTGCCATAGGTATTATAGGCTTTCAGGTTCCCACGGTCATAGGATTTTCCCTCCACATTCCATTCGCCCGTCAGCTTTGAGTAATGGACTTTGATATTCCACTGTGCATATCTGGGCGTATCCAAAAACTCATACATAAACTGCTGTGCGATTTCTTCCGGCAGCCAAGTCGTGCCGAGCTGCACGAAAATCTCACTGGCAGTCAGGTCTTTCGGCTGTACCTTTTCCAGCGCTTCCACATTGATTTTGTAATCTTCGGGGTAGACCTCTGCGGATTTTTTCGCCCAAGCGAGCTTTTCCCGCACATTGCCGGAAAGATATTCGTCCGCCATCAGGTACTTTCGCTCGGTGCTGTTTCCGTAGCCATACATCGGGTTTAGGAAGATAACGCCCTTTAATTCCTCATAGATTTCCTGCTCGGTTTTGCCCGTAAGGGAACACATATATTCCATATCCACTTGAGCCTTTTCGCCCATAGATACGGCAAGCGCTTCGCTGGCGGTATCCACCGAGGTAACAGGGGTGTGCGGTTTTATCGTCCGCTTCGTGAACATATCCGCCTTGCGTTCAAGCTCCCCATTCTCATCAAGCACCTCCAGTGCGGAAAGCAGGGCAAAGGAGCTGTCCTGCGAAAATGCGGATACATTCGCACGGGAATTGATCAGCCCGTACTTCTTGGAAAAGTTATCGTAAAGCGCATTTAGCTTCTGCTGTTCCTTTTCGACTTCATAATCGGGATAGTCTGCGGTCTGCATTTCAATCAGGCTGCGAACGCTGTCCCGTATGGCAATCATACCCTTGATCCGGTTTTCAGCCGTAGCGGAACACTCCACCGGAGTCATTCGGGAATTTTCACGGTAATAGATTTTATCGTCCACAACCGTATAGGAAAAGTTGCGGACTTCGGGATTGGCGGGAATGGAGTTATCTTCTTCGGTCAGTTCCTCGTCCACTTCGTAATCCGTGATCTCTGCGTGGATATTGGAAATGGCTTCGTCCAAAAGCTCGGCAAGGTCAGCGTTTTCATAAGGGATAACGGTATCTTCCTCGCCGAATCTGCCGGACACGGTTTTCCATTCGCCAAGTACCATTTCGGGATGATCGACAAAGTAGGCGTTCATCTTCACGCCGTTTTCATCGGTGTTCAGGTGTACCCATTCCGGCTCAAGGTCAATAAGTCTGTCTCGCTTCTGTAATATCAAAATATCCGAAACGACCTCTGTTCCGGCGTTTCCCTTAAAGGTGTTATTCGGCAGGCGAATAGCGCCGAGCAGGTCGGCTCGCTGTGCGATATATTTCCGCACGGCGGGATTTTCCTTATCCATTGTGCCTTTGCTCGTGATAAGCGCCATCACGCCGCCCGGTCTGAGCTTATCTAAGGATTTCGCAAAAAAGTAGTCGTGGATTAAAAAGTTATGCTTGTTATACCTCCTGTCATTCACTCGAATATCGCCGAAAGGCACATTTCCGATCACGGCGTCAAAAAAGCTGTCGGGGATATTTGCTTCCTCAAACGGCTGCGCCGCTATCGAGGTTTTCTGATAAAGCTGCTGTGCGATACCCGCCGAAATCTTATCAATCTCCACGCCGTAGATTTTGCTGTCCTGCATAGACTGGGGCAGCATACCGATAAAGTTGCCGATACCGCAGGAAGGCTCTAAGATATTGCCCTCCTTAAATCCCATCTGCTCCATTGCCTTGTAGATCGAGGAAATGACAACGGGCGGAGTATAGAAAGCGGTCAGGGTGCTTGCCCTTGCGCTTTCATACTCATCGGGAGAAAGGGCGGTATAAATCTCGATAAACTCGTCCGCCCACGAGGAGTTGTTCTCGTCAAAGGCTTCGGGGATACCGCCCCAGCCGACATACTGCGAAAGGATTTCCTGTTCTTCGGGTGTTGCAAAGCGGTTGTCAAACTCACATTCCTTCAGCACCCTGATTGCCTCCATATTCCTGCGGAAGCGTTCTTTTTTGCCTGCCTCCGGCACTTCGTGAGAAGCAAGGTCAAAGGTGTGCCGTTCGGACAACGGGATTTCAGGGTGCAGATCAAAGGTCTGTACCCGTGAGCGCTTCGGCTGGCTGAAAGCAGGCGTGAATGGCTCGGCTTCATTTTGCTCAGGCTGCTTAGCAGATGTGTCCTGCTTTGCCCGTTCCACATAAAGCCATTCGGCAGCTTCCTTTTCGGAAACAGATTTCTTGACCTGCTCCAAGTAGTCGTTTGCCTGCCACTCGCTCTTAAACTCCTCGCTGACGCCTTCATCGTCGATATAGATCGCTTCCGTCAAATCGTCCCAAATGGCATAGCCATCATCGGTTTCAATGACGAAAAATCTTTCGTCGGGCGGAAGCGTATTTTCTCCTGCAATCTGCTCCGCTTGCCTGAGCATTTCATCTGCCCTGTCGTTTGCAAGATAGGGCGAATCAATGATTTCTACACCTTTCGGTTGTGGATCAAGCTCGCTGATAAAATTTTGCGGTATGGTGTTCCCATCTTTATCCTTATAGAAAACGACAGTAAAAGGAACACCGTAGTAATTTTCTTCCTTTATATCCTTTTCCAACTGATAGGGGCTGGTGTATTCAACGCTTTCCCGCACCGTCCCGTCCGTGTGCAGATAGTCGATCCTGCCGACCGGCTTCGACTGCACCGGATCTTCCTTATTGGTCGATACGATGTTTCGGGTGCTGCGCTCTCCGTTTTCAAGGGAAGAAACAACTACATCAAAGCCACGGTCAAGAAGCATATTGACATAAGTTTCCAAGTGGTTTGCCGGAAAGCCGCACATCTGTATCCGCTGATTGCCGCCGATAGAACGGGAAGCAAGATTCAGCTCCAGCGCTTCGCTTACGGTCTGTGCGTCCGCACCGTAGGCTTCAAAGAAATCGCCCATCTGATACAGCACGAGGCTGTCGGGATTAGCACTCTTAATTTCGCTGTACTGACGATAAGTGTCCGTAAAGCCGCTGCGCTCGTTCTGCTGAACAAGCCGCATAAAGCTGTCCTTTTGCTCCAAACGGGGCTGCGGATTTTGCACAGAGCGATCCATCAACTCCACATTCCAGTCATCTACCCGTGTGATTTCAAAAGGCTTTCCGTCCAAATACACTCTGTCTCCGACTTTATAAGCGGCAGAAAACAACGCTTTTTGCTGTTCCCGTGCCGCCGCCTGCTCAATCCTTGACACTACATCATCGGGCAGTCCGTCCACATAGTAGCGGATTTCGCCCTCGCTGCTGATATGAGCAATCGTTTGGTAATCGCCGTTTTCCTCAACGGCTCTGTTCCAGACGGTAAGACCGTTTCCGAGATACCCCATACCAATGTCAAAGGCAGGTGCTTCAGCCGAATCAGCTTTTTCCTCCGGCTGAAGGTAATCGCCAAGTCCTTCGTTTCGGACAGCCTGAATATAATCGTCTTGCAGGATAGTATCGGGCGTGACAACTGCCAAAACCTTGTTTTCCATATCCTCCTCAAAAGAGTAGGACGGGCTTAGATCACGGGGTGTAACATAGAATTTTTTAATATCCCCGTCGTAGCTCTGAACAGCCTGCTGGAACTTCCTTAAATCCCCGGCAGTAAAAATCTCCTGCGTTACCCAATACATCTCATTGCCGTTTACCAAATCGGTTTCCTTGAAACGCATATGGTGGGGGATGAGCTTTTCAAACTCGATAGAATTGAAACGAGGCTGCTGCTCTGCAACCGCCGCCTGATTCGTTACCTTCAGGTGGTCGTTCATCGGGTTTTCTCGCACCCTGCGGTCAAACTCTGCTCTCTCCAATTCCTTTTGAAACAGCGGATACTGCATATCGTGAAGAACGACACGCTTATCATCAAAGGCAAGGATTTCATACTCGTCAGCGCCGATATATACCGTATCGCCGTGATGATAGGCATACTGCGCTTCCTGCTGCGGCTCGCTTTCAGCCGCCTGCGCCGATTCCTGCTTGGGCGGAGCAGAGGAGAGGATTTCACGGTTTCTCTGTTCTTCGGCAAGTTCCGCTCGGCGTTCCTCCTGCTTTTCAAGCCACTGCGGATAAATCTCTTTTTCCTTTGGATTGAGATAGCGGTCAAGCCGTATCAATTCCTTTATCCGCTTCTCAACCTGAGTCCAATTCAGCCGGATATGCGGCTTATCGTCCCCAATGCCTTTTGAGATCAAAATGCCTTTCCCGTCGTGCTGCTCGTCAATGCCTGCGCCGACAATAACGGGATAAGCACCGCCCCAACCGTATTCATTTTTCAGAAAATCGGCATTTTCCTTTGTGGATAGGCTCTTTTCAAACTGCTCATAGATACGGAACTTTCCCTCCGATACGCCGCTTCCACGAGTGAGAACAGCGTCGATAATCTCCTGAGAAAAAGAAAAAGCAGAGGTCTTTTCCTCTGCCTGCATATCCAAAAAGTTCAGTTGCCCGTCTACGGACGGTAACGGCTTCATCGTATCCTGCAATTCGCCGAGCAGCCGCATTGCCTCAAAATACTGTGCGATCACGCCCCAATCATAGAAACCTTGTGCTATTCGATCTGCATAATTTCCCTCCCAAAGCTGAAGCACATTCTGCCAAGTTTTGTACCCGACTCGCCGCCCGTCGCTCAAAATCAGTTCAGTATAATCGTTATTGAAAATACCCTTGATATATTCGGTACGGGCGGCGTTATCGGGATTGCTTTCATAGAAAGCACGAATTTCCTCTTTCGAGGCTTTCAGGTGGGGCGTTGTACCGAGGATTTCACGAATGGTATCGTCCCCGCCGAAAAACGGCAGGCTCTTGTCCTCGTTGCTTCGGTCGTAATAATCTAAGCGAAGATGATCTCCGCTTTCACGATCTCCTGCACTCTGTTCCTCAGATTGTTCATTCCCTGTACCCACTTCATCATATCCGCCGCTTTCAGGCTCTCGGTCAAGCCCTCCTGCGCCGCCATCTGCTTCATCAGGGTTTCTTCCAGCTTCATCGCTGTCTGCTCTGTTTCCGCCAAATGCTGTGTCAGGGTGCAGCTCGTTAGAAGATTGTAGTACCGGATTTTGTGGTGTTCCCTGAGAAATTTCCGTCTCATCTGAGCGTACCTGCCCAAAGTCACTTCCGGCTGCTTGGGCGTTGTCAAGTCGGGAAGATTGTAATCGCCCTGCATTGTGTATGTCAGCTCGTTCATTTTCAAAGCTCCTTTCGCTTTTATTTTCAGCCTTATTGTATTCCGGTTTCTCTCTGTCCGCAATGATGCGATTTTGCCTTTCAAGGGCAAGGACGGTACGGGAGATTTCCCCAAGCCCCATCTCCGCAATATCGCTTGACGCAATACCGAGGGCGTTTAAGGCTTCCGGCGTATTGAAATTTGTAATGACAGAGAAATCCTCCGCTTCAAAAAACGGCTCGGTATCTATCCCAAGCCTTGTCATCATCATATATGCCACGCTGTTTGTTACCGCCTTCTTATACATAGCGGTAATCATATCCTCCGAAAGACCGTAGAGGAAGCTGTCATCTGCGGCATACATCAGATCGCCCAAATAGTCGGGGATATTATCCTCCACGGCGTTTTTAGCGGCGCTCAGCACAGCGTCCGCAAGGCTTTCACTGTTTTCCAGCTCGCCGAAGGTGTTTTCAAGGGATTCGATCACATCGTCCGTATATTCCGGCTTCATCTCCCAAATCGGGACGGGGCGGGAGTAGCGGCTTGCGTGGGTATCAGAAATATCGAAGTAATGGGTTAAGCGCTGCCTGCTCCGGTCGGCGTCCTCAAATACGGCGATACCCTTAGCGCCACGGTTTACCCAACGCCCAAATTTGTCGTTCCAGCGCTCGATTTCCAATACCGCCGTTGCGTCCGGTCTTTGAGCGTAGATGAGAAGCTGCTCGTCAAAGCGCAGACGATAGTTCCGGCAGGCGCAGCGCAAAAAGGCTTGCCAGTTCTGAACATCGGAAACAACAGCGTGTGCGGTACGGCGGTACAGTTCGGAAATCAGGTCGTACTTTCGTGCCATCGGTTATGCACCTCCTATCTTTCATAGTCTTTCTGTTTCGGTCTTACGGGAATACCGTTTTTATCATAGCTTTTCGGATCGGCGGCAGGGGTATCCCAACCGAACATTGAGCCTGCCTTCATTGCCTCTGCCTGACCTTTCGACAAGCCGAGCTTTTCATTCATCTCATTCACAAGAGCGTTTGTTTCACTGGGCTTGCCTCCCTGAATATCCGTGCGGTAAAATCCGCTTTCGCCCTTTTTGACAATGCCGACGCAGTTTTCCGTCTGCACGAACACATAGCACTGCTCCGGCAGAGAAGAACGGAGCGGAATCACGGTATTGCCGTTTTGCTCCATCCGCTCGGCAAACTCGCAGATATGGTAGAGGTTGCTGCCAACCTCTAAATGATAGTCGTCAATATATCGGCAGGTGCGGTCAAGCTGTTCCCCGTCGCTTAAAGTGATCCTGATTTTATCTCCATCGGGGATTTTGAATTTTTCTTTGTAATCCGGCGTGATAAAGCGGATTCCACGGCTCGCCTTTTCCATATGGCGGTCAAGCCATTCCCGCACATAGCAGTAGCAGTAAAAATTGTAGTCCCCACGGGCAGGATTACACCGTATCAAGAAGCTGTGTTTTTCGGTATCGGCACGGAAACCGTACTCGGTCGTATAGTTGCCCTGAAAGGCGCTGACGGGATATTTCCCCGCATACTGCGCCATAGCCGTGCGGCTCTTTAACAGTCCGTATTCTTCGGAACGCAGGGCGTTGATAACCTCGTCCAGAGCACTTTTGAACTCATCTGTTTTCAAATCCCGCCTGTGGTCAAACCAAGAGGAAAAGAACTCTTTGCCGCCTGCGCCGAAATCGCCACGCAGATAACCGATACTTCCGGTCTGTCCCTCGATCTGCGTACTTTGCCTGTAAGTGTATTTTTGTTCGTCCGTATGAAGCGGTCGGATTTTCATTTTCTCACCTCGCTTGCTCCATTGCTGTTCTTTGTTTCGGTATATGAAAGCCGTAAACTGCGGCTATTTCATCTCCGAGCCGTTTTGTTACCCTTGTTATATCTGCCCTTGTCGCTTTGCCGTAATAGATTTTTTCCTGTAAGCGTTCAATCTGTTCCGGCGAGGCAGTATCCTTAAACACACGGTACAGATAGTGATTTGTCCCGTCGTGATGAACAGCGTCGGCACGAAGGTCGCCGTACCGATCTACATACCACTCGGTCATATCCGTATCAGAATAAAGGCAATCTTTAATATTGCCGGAATCAATCATCTTGTATCCCATCACTCTGCCGTTCCATCTGCCGATGTCGCCGATGACAATAATCGGCTGAGCAAGCTGGACATTAAGATTTTCCCGTTCATCGGAAAGATACTCGCCATTGGTTTCAACCATATATTCGTACAGCCCGTGTTCGTCATTCGGATTCCCGTCGATTTCATTGATTTCAAGGAAATCCTTATAGCTGTCACGCCAATCATCAGGGTTGAGATTCATATCGCTCCAGATAATATGCCTATCCGTCGTTCTGTTCTGATTTCTGCTCATCATCAGCACCTCCCAAATAGGAAAAGAGCCTGTTTTTTGCAATCTGTTCCTGAAGCTCTGTGATAACCGTCATATCGGAAACAGATATATCGGGGATTTTCAAAATGCTTTGCAGGCTCAGCGCCTTCAAATCCTTTTCGGTTTTACAGCCGGAATCATAGAGCTTCGCCAGCACCTTTACTTTCTGCTGCAAAGCGGTGTTTGTGCTTTTCTTAGCTGCCATTTTCTTTTACCTCCCATCTTAGCTTTTAGCGTAGTCGGAATAGACACGCTGCATTTTGTGCCTTTCCCTGCGTACTTCGGGGGAACAGCCGAGTTCAGGATATTTCGCCTGAATCTTCTGCCTTGTCCTTCGGATACTCTCAAAGCAGGGGATACCGTAAGCCTTGTAATTGCTCATCACATCTTCAAAGCTGAAATGGCTGATACCGTGGGTATCATAGATACACGCCTTGCTGATAAGCAGGTACAGCTTCATATCGTCATTTCGTGCTTCGGGGTGTTCCTTTAACACCGCAAGCACTCGGTTTTCAATCGTTTTCAGGTTTCTCATTATAAGCCTCCCAAAATAGAAGAAGGGGCGGAGTTTTTAAGCCCCGCCCCCGCAGAAGTTCTTACTTTTTCTTTCTGTTACGGATCTGCAAAAAGATAAAGCCGCCTACGATAAAGACGACCAAAGCAATTCCGATGATCGCTTTCAGTTCCATCAGTTACCCTCCTTTTTCTTCTTTTTCTTAAATCCGAGAATACCGCAGGCTGCTATGCCGGCTGCCGACACACCCGCAAGGACAAGCCAAAGACCGAGCTTGCTGTCATCTCCGGTTTTCGGCGTATCTCTCAGCTCGTTGTGCATTTCAACGACCGTGGTAGAGCCTGTCTGTACCGCAGCCTCCTTGTCGGCAGGCAGGATATACATAGCGGAAGCCGACTTGTTCACTTCGGAAATCTTGTACTCGCCGATCCGCAGTCCTTCAAGGAAAATCTCGCCGTTTTCGTCTGTTTCAAGGGTAACATCATAGCCGTTTGCTCCGGTAATGCGGAAAGCGAAGCCTTCCACCTTTCCGTCAGACGATGTTTTTACGATTTTCAGGTTTCCACGCATAGGCTCGTTTGCGAAGCCTTTGCCCTCCGTGTTTTCCACCTGATAGGTCTTACCGTCCGTGTCGATGAATACCTCGTACACACCCTCGTCACGGATATACGAATCCGGGCTTGCTGATTCCAAAATGAAGTAGCGCCCATAGAGCAGATCGTTCATTTCATACTGCCCGATTTCCTTTTCGGTCAGTGTGCCGATCAGCTCGTCCTCGCTGTCCAGCTCGCCGTTATCGTTGGAGTCCTTATAGACCTCAAATACAGCGCCCGTCAGCTTCGTATCGGTATATTCAGCGTCCACCTTCGTAAGAGCGATGTTGCCACGCACCAGCTTATTGATGATTTCAATCTCAACGACCTGCTCATTCTCTGAGATGTTCACATCATAGACCGTTTCGTCAAGCACGAATCCGGTCGGCTGCTTGATCTCACGGATATACCAGCTTCCGTAAGGCACATTCTCAAAGGAGAAGCTGCCATCGTCGCCGGATACGACGGTCATCAGGGCATTTTCTTCGGTAAATTCCACATCATCGCTCTTAAACAGACCAATGAGCGCACCGCCGAGTCCCTCGCCGTTCTCGTCTACCTTTTTGCCGGACACCGAGCCATAAATCAGCTTGTTTTCCATCGGCTCTCCGTCATTTACGGCAATCACAACCGTTGCGGCTTCCTGTCCCGCATACTCAAATACAACGGGATATTTTTCGCCGCTGAGCTGATAATGCTCGTCCGTCGCAAGCTCTTTTACATAATAGCTGCCCAAAGGTAGGTCAGTCCCTACGGTCGCTCTGCCGTTTTCATCAAGCGTGATGATTTCAAGCAGACCGTCTTTCGGAATGGAAGTGCCGCTTGCGGACACAAGCTCCTCATCGGCGAACAAGCCGAAGCTGATATTTTTGATTTCTCCGTTATTGCCGATACCGAACAGCTCGTTTGTCTCCAGCGCTTTTTCAAGGCTGACCTCAACCTTCTGCCGTTCATTGACAAAGGAAGTCGCCGTTTCGGTCACGGCTACATCCTGTCCGGCGTAAATGAGTTCTACGGTATGGACTTCACTGCTCAGCACCATTCCATAGCCTGCCTTGACCTCTTTTACCTCATATTTTCCGAGATAGAGTTCCTTGCTTTTTGCAAAGCCGGTTTCATCGGTCGTAACCGTATCGACCAGCTCGCCCTTGCTGTACCTCAGCGTACCGTCTGGCGTTACCACATCTTCGGCGGCACGGATTTCATAAACGGTATCGGGAAGCCCCTGTGTTTCATAAATCGGTTGATAGATAACGGGAAGCTTCTGCCCGTTTTCATCTGTCCCGCCGCTTACCAAAACGCCGAAGAATACCTCGCCCGTCTTTTCAATGCTGATCGTGCCTTTCTGTGGCATATTGGTCTTTTCAACTTTAATCACTGTTACCCCGCTTTCCTCAGAAGAATTTTCTTCCGTTACATCAAAATAGACGGGTGTGGAATCAAGGACATATCCATAAGGACTCTGTACCTCAACGATAGAGTAGCCCTGACCGTATGGCAGCTTTTCCGGCGTTACGAGCGAGCCGTTAGCGTCGGTATAGAAAGTGTCAACGGTTGTCGGGGTAGGATAGGTAAACTCCATCGTGATGAGATTGCCGGACGAATCATAAATCTGGAATCCTGCACCCGCATAGGGAATGGTCTTGCCCGTTTCTGCGTCCACCTTGACTACTTGGATATAGCTTTCAAAATTGCTGTTGTTAATCAAATAGCGGTAAGTCTGGGCGTCCTTTGCGATGAACACATCAAAATCGTCCATCAGCTCCCTGCCTTCCCAACCGGATACCTGATGGACGGTATATGTGCCGTAAGGCATATCCTTTGTCTGTGCAAAGCCGTTTTCATCACAAATGAGCGTATCACGCTCGGATTCCTTTGCGTCTGCAAAAGAGCCTGCGGACTTGAGATACACTTCAAAAACTGCGCCTTCTTCGGGTGTTTCGATCTGCGTCTCGCCATCGTCCGTATGTTTGATAATGGCGATATTGCCCTTGATGACCTGTTCCGTTACATCATTTGCGGTCTGATTATGCTCGATGGTATAAAGCTCCGGCTCTGCGCCGACCTTATGGACGGTCGGATCGAGCAAATAACCTTCACTCGGCTCCAGTTCCTTAATCGTCCAATCCGAGCCGCAGATATATTCTTGCGTGACGAACTGACCGTTTTCATCGGTATAGTATTCGTCAATTAGCTGGTCGCCTTTGAAAATCCCGTATTTTGCACCTGCAAGCGAGGCGTTCCCCTGAGCCGTTCCCGTCTCAGCGTCGCTCTTGGTCACGGTAACGGTAAACTTTTTCAGGATATTCGTGAAATTGCGGGTAGTGACTTCATTCCACTTGACGGGTGCGGTCTGATCTGCGGGAACAACATAGCGAATAGCGGTATCCACTTCCTCAATGGTGTACGGCGTTGTGCCGCTGATCAGCACATCTTCAAAGGTCGCCACACCGTTTTTATCCGTAACCGCATACTCGTCCACGGCAATGCCGGAGAGCGATGTGCCGTAAAGGCGGAAGGTCACGCCCTCATTGAAGTTATCCTCCGAGGATTTGATAACCTCAATATCGCCACGCTTCAGTGTGTTGTTGAAGTTGACAGTCGCAACCTGCCCCGCAACTACGGTTACTCTGCGGGACTCCTGCGGCTCGTAGCGGTCATATTCCTGCTCGGTTACGGTATATACTCCGGGCATTAGGTTATCGACCTGAATCTGACCGCCGTTTTCTGTCTTAACGGTTTTATCAATGCCGTTGCCCTGAATACGGAAGGAAATACCGTCAACTTTTCCGTCCTCACTGGTTTTGACGATTTTCGCTGATCCATAGGAAACCTTTAACTTAAGGAATCCCTTAACCGGATCATTGACCGTCTGAGCATAGGTTACGGTATCCTGCACACCGCCGTTCGGTCCATAGATACCGTCCGTCCAAGTGATAATGCCTTTTCTCTGCGCTGTTTTCTCGGCGGTAATCGTCAGCCCGTCGCTCGGCGCTTTCTCGGCAGTGATCGTCAGCTTGTTGCCGCTTACGGAGAACTGAACGCCCGAATCATTGGACGAAAACTTATATCCCGAAAGGACATTGTTGCTGTCCGTCAGCGTAACCGTGTACTTAGAGCCATCCCATTCAAGCTCGATTTCCTGTGCGCTCCCCGGCGTTTTGGTAAGGAAGCTCGGCAGCTTGGAGTGTTTCTGCACACTTGCCGCCATTGAGTTGTAGTAGCTCATAATCTTATCATAAAGCGGGTGGCTACGGCTGATCTGATCCAAAACAGCGTCCCTGCCGCCTGTGCTGACCTTGTTAAAGTTTTCATCACGCTCGCCGATGACGGTTTCCCAAATGAGAAGCTGTGTAGCGACTGCGTGAGCCAGCTTATCGCCGCCCTCGTTCTGAGAACGCCACGAGGTTGAGATGGTTCCCGTATAGCCGTACTGGAAGATACGACCGATGAACAGCTTAATATCGTCAGGAGAAATGGTGCTGTTATAGGACGAAGGGTAGTTGTCCCAAAAATCCTCGCCCTTTTTGGTAAAGCTGTCTCCGGTCTGCTGCGGGACGCCGATCTCAATGCAGTAGCAGATATTTCCCGTATATGATCCCATCGCACGGACAGTTGTATAACGGGAAGTGCCTGTTTTCCAGCCGTTCATAAAAGTATGGCTGCCGTGTCCCCATTCGGCGTTATAATTCGAGTCCCCGTCACGGGGGAACGAGATAAGGTACACATCGTCCGTTTCCTCTGCGGCATAGGCGGTCGTACCCATTCCCACAAGGGAAGTCACGCACATCAGCGCCGCAAGAAACAGCGACATAATGCGCTTTGGTTTCTTAATTTTCATCTGAAATCCTCCTTGAAATGAAAAAACGCACCGTTTTTTTCGATGCGTCCTCAAAATGGAATATTAAATTTAAGCGTAGCCGATATAGATGTCGTAGATTCCGTCAGAGATTTCCTCCGCCCAAATCCATACGGCTGTAATTTCTTCGTCAGCCTTGTACCGATCCAAGCGGCTGTGAATATCTCTTTCAAGATATTTGCAATGCGCTCCGGCACGGATCGGATTATCCCAACAGTAAACCGCCTCGCTGTCTAACAGAAGCCCCACGCTCTGAGCGTAACCTTTTGCAAAGGAAATCCAGTAGTCAATGTCAAAGTCAGTTTTAGTTTCGCTCGGTGTTTCTTCCGTTTCAGGCGGCGCAGGCGTTTCGCTTTCCTTTGGAATATCCGGCTGCGGTGTGGATACGGAATGTTCGGTCTTATCCGCTTTATCGGGTTGTTCGGCGGGCTGTGCCGCCTGCCCGGTTTCAGAAACAGTCTGAGGCTGTTCGGTGCTGACCGTATCCGTTTCCGTCGTTTCTTCCTGCTTTTCCGGCTTTACTTCCTGCACGGCTTCAGGCGTTGTTTCAACCTCCTTGCTTTCCTTTCCCGCAGGCGCTTCGGATTCAGAGGTGCTTTGAACACTCTCCGAAAAAGAAAACGGCTGCGGCTTATCTTCATTCGGCGGGGCATTGTTGCAGCCTGCAAGCACGATCAGCAAAAGAGCCGTTAAAAAAGCAATCGTTTTTGTTTTCATTGCGCTTCACTCCTTTTCTGCCGCCATTGTAATGCGAAACAGCATTTCAGGCAAAGGTGTGAAACAAAGGTTAATCTTACATCATAGGGCATACCTCCTGTGCTTTGGAATGGTGCGTTTTCCTGAGATAGATTGAGTTAGGTGAGATAGCTGTAATCAGGAGAGATAGATTTATTCTTTCGGATAGTCAGGTAGTTTCAGGGGTTGGAGTGTGAGGAAGGGGAAGAAGAAAAACACACTCCGCCTTACCTGCTGTCACGCTCGGCACGGTTACGCAAAAACTTGTTGTAATGCTCCAGCGCCTTGCAGACATACTCCTCCGTTTGGTTGATGGGGATATTTTTCGGGATCAGGTTTCGCACCCTGTCCCCACGCAAAACAATCTTCTCACGCTGATTCGGCTTTTCCTCGCTCATAATCGCAGAGATCGCCTCCGTAGTCAGCTTGCCTTCTTCAAAAAACTTTCGCATACGGATCGCCTGATCGTGGGACGGGGTACAGTCGTTTAGGTCGATTTCGTCCACCAAATCCCTCTGGCAGTCCTCGTTCAGATAGGACAGCTCAACGGCGGGGCGCATTTTAATCCTGCCCTCGTCCACAAATTCGAGCAGTTCAGGAACAAGGTTAGTCAAGCGGATATATCGCTGTATTTGCCTTGCACTTTCTCCAACACTATCAGCAAGTTGTTCATCAGAACGAGTACCGATTAAATTTGCGCCCACTGGGCACAGATTTTCTTTACTCGGTCTGCCTGCCTGTCTTTTCATAGCGTCAAGCCGCATTTTATATGCGTGAGCTTTCTCTGAGGGGAGTATCTGCGACCGTTGGAAGTTGCTTTCGACCATTAAAATCGTCGCTTCATCACGGTCGAGGTCTACCACCTCACATCTGAGCGTTTCAAATCCGGCAAGCTCACAAGCCCTTTTTCGCCTGTGTCCTGAAATAAGCTCGTATCTGCCGTCCTCCTTCTGCCTTACGGTAGCGGGAGTAATCACGCCACGCTCTTTGATACTTTCCATGAGCTGAAACATATCCTCATCTTCCCGCACCTGAAACGGGTGGTCGGGAAAATCGTCGATTTCCTCAAGCGGAATATCCCTAATTTTTGACAGCTTCGCTTCATCCCTTTCCTCCTGAGAGGAAAACAGCTCATCGAGCGTGTTCGTGGGCAGCGTGAAGTCGCTCTTTCTGCCTGCCATCGGCTAACACCTCCTTTGTGAAACTGGCGTAAGCCTTAGACACCGGACTGTTCGGCTCATAGGCGTAGATACTTGTCCCTTTAGAAGATACCTCTGCGGCTTTTACGGCTGCCGGAATCATTGATCGATATATCCTGATATGGCTGCCGAAATTTTCCCTGAGCGCTTCTACTGTGCTTTTCGCAAGATTTGTCCTTCCGTCCACAAGCGTCAGAAGAATACCGTCGATTTTCAAATCGGCGTTTGTATGTTTCCTCACTTTCGCAATCGTCCCCAAAAGTTGCGTCATTCCCTTAGCGGGAAGATACTGCGCCTGAACAGGGATAATCACGCTGTCCGCCGCCGTTAGAGCGTTAAAGGTAATCATACCCAAGCTCGGCATACAGTCAATAAGGACATAATCATACTTGTCTTTTACAAGGCTCAGATAATTCTTCAGGACGCTCTCTCGGCTCATCGCCGTTACAAGCGTCATTTCCAATGAAGATAGGCTGAGATTGGACGGTACAAGGTCTACTTTCTCTTTGTGTTGAAGGATACCGTCAAAGGGATTTTGCTCCTGCTCCGATATGATTGCCTGTAATTTCTCTGTCAGCGTTACGGAAAGGCTGTCGCTATCCCTCCAGCCGAGGCAGGTCGTTAAATCGCCCTGCGGATCAGCGTCAATCAGAAGCACCTTTTTCCCTTGCATAGCAAGTCCGACGCCTAAATTGACCGTAGTCGTGGTCTTGCCCACACCGCCTTTTTGATTGCATACCGCAATCGTCTTGCAGTTTGACATCTCCGGCTTTACCTCCTTTCATAGATTTCACAGCCTGCCTCAATAAGAGACGGCTATGTAAAGACCGCAGTATTTGTTCTCAACGCCCCCTGCGGAAAGCAAGTCGCTTTGTACGGGAAGCACTAAGGTTACGATTTGCGAAACCGTATCATAGGAATCTCACCTCTGCCGGGTACTCCGCCAGCCCCATAGGGAAGTATCATTGTCCCTGAATCGTTTCATCGCCTTATCCGTAGCAAGCGGATATTTCAGAATGGTTCGGAATCGCTACCAACCTTGCTTTCCGTGATAACCCTTGTGGGCAGGAAGTTCGTGGCGCACCTTCATCCGGCTGGGGCTTTCACCCCCGATCAGGAATGTACCTGTTGAATGTCTATTCGATTTTCAAGGTTCGTGAGGTTTTTGCCCTCACTAACCAACTGGGAAATTTTTTTCGATTTGTACGAAGTTTTTTTGAGATTTTTCAAAAAATTTTTTTCGACCTCCTTTCAGGGATAAAAAAAGCCCCTATCACATCACAGAGATGTAATAGGGGCAGAAATAGAAAAAGCCCGCTGACCGAAATCAGCGGGCTTAAATCATATGAACTTATCGTATGCTATCGGAACTTGTCTGCAATCGCAAAATTCCAAACGCATTTTTGGCGTAAGTGAGGCGTAAATTGGCGTAAGTTGTGGCGTAAGCACCGACAATTTTAGGTCAATCAATAGAGCTTTGCGCCTGCCGGAATGTGAGGATCGACCATCAGCAAATGCAACTTTTCTTCGCCGTTTTCGTGATGCACGGCGGAGATCAGCATACCGCAAGAGTCAATGCCCATCATCGCTCTCGGTGGAAGATTTGTGATAGCGATAAGAGTCTTTCCAACCAGTTCTTCCGGCTCATAAAAGCTATGAATACCGCTTAAAATGGTTCTGTCTGTGCCTGTTCCGTCATCAAGAGTAAACTGTAACAGTTTCTTTGACTTCGGTACTGCAACACACTCTTTAACCTTTACTGCACGGAAATCTGACTTGCTGAATGTATCAAAATCAACAAATTCCTCAAATAAAGGCTCTACCTTTACCTTAGAAAAATCAATCTTTTCAGACTCAGTTTTTACATTTTTTTCAGGTGCTTCAGAAGCTGTATTATTTACATCATTTTTCTTATTTACACCATCTAAGGACTTCATTGTCGGGACGATTTAGGACATCGTTTCAATTCTTGCTATAACCCAACATAGTTCAAAATAAGTCGCAAATCAGATTTTTTCAAAATCCTACTTTACTTTATTTTCGATTAGTTTCGTGGGGGCTTTGTGTAAGAATTGATGTAAATGATGTAAATGCTTTTATCCACCAACTATGAAGTCCGTATCAATTTAATCTGTCAAACCGACACTTTATTATACTCATTTTTGAAGTAGGAGTCAAGACCTTCAAATTCGGACTTCCTCAGCTCCTTTGTTACATCGGTATAGATGTTGAGCGTAGTTGAAATATCCTTATGACCGAGCGTGTCCTGAATGACCTTAACATTTACCCCTGCTTCGCACATTCTTGTTGTGAAAGTATGCCTTAAAGAATGGCAGCTAAAATGCGGGAGCAATACTTCTGCATTTTCATCTTTCAACAACTGCTCATCGTTACAGTCACGAATAATACGGCGAATTGCTTTGTTGAGGGTTGCCTGATGTTGCGGCTGTCCGAAACGGTTGATGAAGATAAAATCGGTGTATCCGTCAACAGTCGCTTCACAATGAAGGTCAAGTAATTCCTGTCTTTCTTTTTCCATTAAAAATGCTTCTTTGACGAAACCGAGCATAGGCACTTTTCTTCTTCCTGCCGGGGTTTTGGTCGTATTAACATTGAAGTAACAGCCACGCTTACTGCCCTCGGTACGATGGTCATAGTAAACCAGCGTGTGGTTCACATCAATGATACCTTCTTCCAAATCAATATCGCACCATCTTAACCCTGTAACCTCTCCAACACGAAGTCCCGTACCAATCATAACCGCAAACACCGGATACCAATACTTTGATGTCGGAGAGTTTTTCAAATAGTCAAGAAACAACTCTTGCTCCGGCTTTGTTAAGGCTCTACGCTTCTCGGTCTGAAAACAATGGGACTGTTTCAACTCTTTGAGCACATTGTTTGACGGGTTATTCCTGATGTAGTCATCATCGACCGCCATATCCAAAATCTGATGGAGAACCGTATGAATATTATCAATGGTCGCCGGCTTCAGATGGCGTTCGTCTGCAAGGTAATTATAGAACCTCTTTATATCTGTTTTTCTCAGAGAAGATACAGTCTTTGAACCTATCTGATGACGGACAAAGGTCTCATACATATACTTATAGTTTTCAAAGGTGTTGTTTTTCAGACCTCGCTTCAAATCCTTCCAAAGCTCATAAATGTCATTGACCGTTGTGTATCGAGCTTCTGCCTTAATGCCATCGCTCTTGTCTTTTGCGATTTGTTCCTCTTTGTATCGCAGTTCATCAAGTGTCTTGGCATACACATAACGCCTTTTGTGGTTGGCGTCCGTCCAACTGAAATGGTATGTACCATCGGCTCTCTGTGATTCGCCTGTACGAAGCACTACTCTTGATTTGTCTTTTCTTTTTGTTCTTGGCATAACTTTTTCCTCCCTTAAATACTAAATTGCTTATCAAGATAATCAATAAATTTGTCTCGGATTACACAGACCTGAACACCGTTAGTGACAGCAAAGGGACAATCGCCCCTCATTATGATTTGCCTGATTTTTGTCCTGCCGATACCGGTGTACTCGGCTGCTTCCTCAACCGTTAAAACCTTCTTCTCCCAAAAGGGAGCATTTTCTTTTCGCTTTTCGAGTAAGACTCTGTAAGCTAAAACATCGTTGTCCATAAGCCCTCCTTCCTATATTGAGTACATTTTCTCAATGTACTCATCAAAAACTCGTCTCTTAATCATTCGTCTGTTTCCTACCCACAGAACAAACGGACATTTTTCTCGGCTTGTCATCTCATAGAGTTTGTCTCTGCCTATGCCTGTGTAAGCGGTCGCTTCATCAATCGTAAGGTAAGGCTTTACCCAAACCGGCACGGTTTCCACCTGATTACCTGAATTATTCAATTCAGTCTGCTTATTTCCCATAACACCACCTCCATCAGAGGGAATACTGCGATGACAGGTATTCCTCAAATTGTTTCCTTTTAATCAATCGCTTTGCCCCGTTCCAAAGAACGAAAGGACAATCTTCGCAATTCGATAGTTCTTTTATCTTTGATGTGCCAATGCCCGAATATTCCGAAGCTTCTTCAACCGTAAGGTTCATCTTCTTCCAAATTGGGACACTCGACATATTGGATTTAAGTTGTTTGTCAGACATACGCTGTAACCTCCTTGCCTTTGGTGATTACAGCATACTCAAAAGTCTGCGGTAAGCCAATTATGCGAATCGGCTCATCGCAGATTTGACTTTTTCCTTAAATCGAGTATTGCCTTTCGATAAACTCGTCAAAGACTTTCCTTTTAATCATTCTTCTGCTACCAATCCAAAGAACAAAAGGACAATCCTGACTTTCCGTCATTTCATAAAGCTTTCCCATTCCAATACCGGAATAAGCTGCCGCCTCCTCAATAGACAGGTTTGGTTTACACCAAAGAGGAATGTTGTAACGCTTCTTTTTTTCACTGCTATTTGACATTCCTGCACCCCTTTCCTTTGACCGAGGTGCGTTTGTCATAAACGATGTAATCCCAACCGCTGTTATTGCACTTATCGCAGTGGTCTTTGCTTTTCGCAAACGGGTCAAGACGCCTGACAACATAGTTTGGGTCGTGGATATAGTCGCTCAGACACTTGGGGCATAAGCAACGAACATCTCCGTTTCTGTCTGTGTTGTAAATCCATAAACCGAAAGTCTTTTTAAGAGCTGCGTTAATTTGCTTCCAAAGCCTTTCATCGTTTACCGAACCAATGTAGTCTGTCAGTTCATCCTTATTGACGGTCTGTATCTGTTCAAGAAGAACCATTGACGGCTTCTTCAGACCGAAGTCCTCACCCAAAATGATGTGTGAAGGAAGATACTTCTTTTTCATCACAGCTGTAACAGCCGCAACAATAATTGTCGGAGCGTTTGCATTAAAGTTGTCCGCCTGAATTACCATTACAGGTCTCTCTCCCGACTGGACAGACCCCTCCCTTTTTCCAAAATCGTAGTAGAATAAATCTCCACGCTGAATTTCTTTTCTCTGCATATATGTATAACCTCTCTGTTCATTTAGTCTTGAAAGTGCATTTCGTATCCGGAATTGAAATAACCCCTTCACTCATTTGGACAAAGGGGGTCAAAATGCACACCCAAAATCAGAGGTTTTCATAAAATTTCTTGAAATTTTTTCTTGCGGCGGCAATCGACTTATCTACAACGCTGTAATATACGCCTTCTTCCTTTGCGATTTTTCTTGAACTCATACCTAACAAAATCGCTTTAATCATTCTTTCTCTCTGAACGGGTTTCAGCATTTCCAATACCTTTCTGACTTTTGCAATTTCTAACTGTCGAAGCTGTTCCTTTTCTTCCTCAATCCGTTCTTCCTCCGCCTGCTCAAACGGGTCAACAAACGGAGTAATCAGTTCCCGGTGGAACTGTTCAGAGATGTCATCTTCATAGCCGTACACATCGATTGTTCTTTTTGCTCGCTTTTCGTACTTATCATTGTTTCTGTATGACTCGTCAATCACTTCGCCCTGAGCCATAGAAAGCAGAATGAACGGGGTGTACCGGCGGATAACATCAGGGTATTTAACCCACAATTCTTCTTCCGCCAGTTCTGTTACAATCGCCCATTTCTCCGTGCCGGTGTAACCGTGGTATTCATACCGCAGATTGATGAGTTTGCAGTCGTTCGCAAATAATAATTCCTGTTGTTCTAATGTAAGTTTTGTCATTGTCGTAATCTCCTTAAATTTGAATTTTTGAATTTGGTTGAAATCAAAAATTCGGAGATTACGGATACTTGGCGATATATGCCAGCCACTTATATGTCACGGTCTTGCTCCTTTCGGGAGCGACAAAAAAGCCGGACACCAAGAACTTAGGATATTGCTATCCCGCAATTCTCAGCGTCCGGCAATTTGATGACTCAAGAGCTTTCGCTCAAGGACTCGTGGCTCGGTACATCTGTCCGATATTTAATTGTTCGCTCGATTATTTTACTCTTACTAATCTGTACTTTACATTGCCCCTGCGCAGAGAAAGGTCAACTTCTACTACTCTGTGGCAGTTTGGGCATTTCAGTTCAATTACTCCGGTGGTCATAGTAACCTTATCAAAGATACGCCAGCCACAGTTTTTGCACCTTACGATTATCTTTTGTTCCAACGATTTCATAGCTCGCTCACCTCCGGATAAACCGTAACCAAATCAAAAGGATTATCAAGATACTCCTTTTTCAGTAGTCCGAGCTGTTTCATTCGTATGGCAAGTGCTTTTTTGGAACAACCTAAAAAATCGGCAAGTGCTTCAAATCTCTTATATACTTCCGGCGAGTAAATCTTATTAAGACATTCGATTTTGTCTCCGAGATTGAATAGAAACATTCCCTGTTTTATGAGCGTTTCAGGAAGCAAAATAGCTGCTCCAAGCGTATTTGCCTGCCATTCTTCCCAATCAGATATAGGCTTGTTTCTTTCGGAATTTGCCTTGCAATAATGTACTCCGGCAGATTTCTGTGTTACACCGTAATCATGCGGGAACAACATCTTGAATATCTGATGGCTGCCCTCGTGCATTAAGGTAAAGTTCTTTCTGCCTTTCAGCTTGCTGTCAAAGTTCAAGTCCTTTTCCACAAGAACGGTTTTCCCGTCCAAAAAGAAAAAGGCTTCGTTATCATCATCTTCAAATACCTGAACACCCATTTCCGTAAATGAGGTCATTCCGAGAATACTACCGTCATAGGATAGGTGCTGGTATTCGACATTCAATCCGAGAACCTTCTCCAAGAGAAGCTCCGGGTCAATTCTGTATATTTGTGTGTTACGGACATCAGGAAGTGCCATATATGCCTGAACATACTTGTCGGCAATCGCTTCGATGTCAAATCTCGATAAATGTTTCAAGTTACAAAACCTCCTACCATTAGGATTTTGCTTCTACAAACCACTTTCCGTTTTCTTCGTCGAACAGAAATGTGGGCTTGCCGCAAATCTGTACCGTGTAGCGGATACCGGTTCCTCCGACTTTGGTGGAAGCCGCACGGCATTTCTGAATTACACGGTCTATCTCATATTTTTCATCATTCTCAAACTTGATGAAATTCGGACGAGCCGTCCCATCAGGTCTGTGTGTTACATTTACTTCAACATAAACTTTTCTTCTATCGGATTCCATTTCTATACCTCGTAATTTCTCAAAGTCAAAACCAATCTTCCCAAGTGCTTGTATCCGTCGATGTTCTTATCCGACACCCTGTACTTAGGTCGGTCATCTCCGGCAGTATTGATGTAACAGGAAAGCCTTCCTTTCTTAAAGCGTTTTTTCCGGTCAAAGAACAGGAACATTCCCTCATATATACCGTAGTCGGTAAAATGGTTTCCGCCGTCCGCACGGAAGATAACAATATCTTCGCTGCACCCCTGCAAAAAGCAGTCGGGTATCGTAACATAAGCCGTAACCTCTTTTTCGTCAATCACATTAAGCCCTCCTTAACCGACCATACCTGTCGGCATAGTGATTTCGGCTTTTTCCGGTGGTAGCCGCAGGTTCTGACACAGAACCCCATTCCTTATGCTGTCCTTTCCGAAACGCCGTCTGATTTCTTCAACACACTTTTCCATTCGCTCTAATTTGTCCTGCTTTGCGGCATCCATAAACATATCTATTTGACGGGGCGTGTCCTGTGGAATTAGATTTATGGCTTGTACCGTTACAGAACGGATAGGGTGAAGCCACCCATATCTCTTTTCAAAGAGTTGAAAAGCAGTCTTTGCAATAACCATCGGAGACTGTGTAGGAAGTGCTATCTTTGTTTGCCATTGCCTTGTATCAAGTGTATTGTCTCTAATATGAATTGCGACACCTTCCGCACTCAATCCGTGAACACGGAGTTTGTGTCCGATGTCTTGGGTCAATTCGAGAAACACGGGCCACACCTGCTCCGGTTTCTCTAAGTCTGCTACCGTAGTTATACCGTGTCCTACACTTTTAATCGGAGAAACAAAGTTTTTCTTTGCAACAAGGGAAAGGTCGTTGCCGTTAGCATAATTCCATAATGCGACTCCGTTTTTTCCTAAGGTTGTCGAGTGCCGTAAAGTATGTACCAATAGCAGCCTGCTCACTAATGTTTGACGGGATGGAGAACACAGTTTTGGACACCAATTTCCAATCTGCCCTCGGCATTTTCGTCCCGGTCGATTGATTAGCAACTTCATCGAATTGTCGGCTCTGAATCAATCGATATAGGAAGCTGCTATCAGCATTTTGAGGCTGTAATACCCAAAAATCGCCCACAGCAAGCCCATCAAATGTGGGTAAAAGCCAGTTTTGCAAGTATGGACGGAGTTTTCCGTAAAGGACATCGCCTCGATGAAATGCAATGCCTGATTTACTACTTTGCTTGGCATAGATGTCTTTGTTGAGCCGACCCGCCCCTGACACTATATCCTCATATTCAACTCTTGGAAGGTTAGCATCGGAGCATATTACCGATGAGCGCACAGCGATTTCCTCAAACTTACGCTGTTCCCAAGAATAACGAAAAAAGAGCCAAGGGGGATAACCCCTTGACTCAAATAAGCACTTGATTATTCAGCATCTGTCGGCATTGGAATTTCATAACCGCCACTGATAATAAAATCACGAAGTAACTTGTCAACTTTTACATTGACTTTGGGTGGTATTATTTTAGTTCCCTCTATTTTTTCAAAATAATTCTTTGCTACTGCTTTATCGACAGTCTTTTTCAACTCATCATATCTGCCAAATTCATTGAGATTGTTTTCGTTAAGCTTCAAACTCATAATATTTCTGAGCAAATTTTCATTTATACCTAACGCAATAGCAATTCTGTGAATTTGGTCATTCCTTGCTTTGTACAGGTATTCATTGATATAATCTCTCAATGATTTACCTTCCTCGACAATAACATCGCCTCTTTGAATATCGTGAAGGAAAATATTTGCATATTTCTGTTCTTCTTGAGAAAGGGTGGCAAATGTTTTATGCAACTCTGTTTCCGCTTGCTCTATCGCTTCTTGTGTTGTTCCTTCGGCATTTAGCAATTTAATGTATTTGTCAAAACGAGAGTTCATATAATCAGAGTCAATTAAGCCGGTGTCAATTTCAGTGATATAACCAACAAGGTCATAAGGAACATCATCACCGCCGTCTGTACCACCGCCACCACCGGTCAATTCCTTGTATCTGAGAGCCAATATCAAATATGTGTTCTCGTCAATAGTCACATCAATAACTTCTCCGGTTGATTCATCAACATAAGAAGAAACACTCCATTTGAAGCCTTGAATTTTCGCTGCTTCTAAATATTCGTTAAACTCATTGAAATCTTTTGCGAATTTTCTGCAAGCTGAAACATCATCCGGTAACTTTTCAAAGTTTTCAATTCCGGCATTATGGAACAAATCAGAAATACTTTCGTAAAGTCTATTCATTTGCTTTAAGTTTTCCACAAGATGCTGAACAAACAAACCGAGAGGTCTGTCGCCTGAATACAACTTTACAGCAGCATTAACGTTTCTTTCCATAGTGTGTGGCTTACGATAATAACGAATTGTTCCGAATGGTTTATCCGGTCCAAACAAACGATTAGTACGAGAAAACGCCTGAATTATGTTTTCATACTGAAGAACCTTATCCATATACAATGTGTTAATCCACTTCGAGTCGAAGCCTGTAAGCATTTGGTCAACAACAATAAGTAAATCGATTTGTTTTTCAGGTTCATTTGCAATTCTTTCATACGGTTTTTTATGTGCAAGGCGAGCCGCTATATCCTTTTTCATTTTAGCAAATGTAGGTATGGCAAAATCTTGGTTGTACTTTTCATTGTAATCGCCGATTATTTCCGCAAGTCCGTCTTCCTTAAATTGAACTCCGCCATTGTTGTCAATGCTCGGGTCAAATAAGGCTGTAACCTTCAGGTTCGGCTTCATTTCTTTGAATAAACGATAATAGTTAATTGCTTCAGGAATACTGCTTGTAGCAAAAATAGCGTGAAACTTGCTATTATGACTTAAAGTTATCCAATTTTCCAATATGTCTTTTACGACCGTTTTTGTATGTTCTTCAGTCATATATTGAACACTTGGTATAAAATCTTCAATACCTTTTATATAGTCGCCTTTTTCATCAAAATGACCGACCATTCCAACCTTGCTTGAATCCATATATTTATAATATATTTTGCTTTTAACAGGGTCGGAAATTGCTTCCTCTTCGGTTTGTGCCTTTGCTTTTTCTAAGGCAACTACTTTGCGAACATCCTTATCCTTAAATGTTAATACTTTATAAGGGTCGAATCCAAGAACATTCTTATCTCTGATACCGTCGGCAATACTGTATCTGTGTAATTCATTTCCGAACACAGTAGTCGTTGTGTTCTTTTTCTTTTGATTTTCATCTTGAATCGGTGTGCCTGTAAAACCAAAGAACATCGCATTGGGGAATGTGTTTTTAATAGTAATCAGCATATCACCAAAAGTAGAACGATGCGCCTCATCAACAATAAACACGATACGCTTATCGCTTATAAGTTCAATATCACGAGCATTCAATCCGCCTGCTTCGTCTTTAATATTGCTCATCTTTTGAATAGAAGTTACAATCAAAGTGTCGGCAGGGTTTGAACTTTTTAATTTTGTTATTAAAACATTTGTGTTTTCGGTTGCTTGAACAGACTCATTTTCATCAGCAAAACCACGATACTCTTTAAGGGATTGCGTGCCGAGTTCAATTCTATCCATAAGGAATATAACTTTATCTGCATCTTTTGAGCTTGCAATTAACTGTGCCGACTTAAAACTGGTCATAGTTTTACCTGAACCGGTTGTATGCCAAACATAACCGCCGAGTTGATTGTTGCCTTCCCATTTAGCTTTTGCGACCTTATCAGAAATAGCACTTGCCGCAAAATATTGGTAACTACGCATTACTTTCAATACACCGTCGGAGTCATCAGCAACAGTATAGAAGCCTATAAGCTGGTGTGCCATAGGAATAGAAAGTAAAGTAGATGCAACTTTATCCCATTCGTTTATAGGCTCATTATTAAAATCAGCCCAATGGAAATAATAATCTGGATTGAACTTGCCATCCGGACCCGGATTTGCAAAGTAAACAGCCTCGTTCGGTTCCATTGCAACAAAAATCTGAACCAAAGAGAATAAACCGCTAAATATTCCTTCGTGTGAATACTTCTCAATTTGATTGCAAGCTTGACTTACAGGGATGCCGCTTTTTTTCAACTCAATATGTATTACCGGCATACCGTTAATAAGTAACATTAAGTCTCCACGACGGTCATTCAACAGCTTTGATTTTGTAGGAAATTTAGGTTGTTGAACTATTTGGTATCTGCTTTGACCTGCTGCAATTTCACGGCGGTCGTAAATTTTCAAGCTGATTTCTTTACCAAAGTGCAACTTATCCTCAGGATTATCTCTGACAATAGATACACTTCTTCCGTTAATAAAGCCGTTTAACTTTAACGGTGTTCTAAGAGCTTCAATTTGCTCTAATATTTGCTGCATTTCACTGTCTGTCAGAGGATAATCGTTCAATCGGTCAATATCTCTATTATTTTCAAAGAGTATATTTGCCCAGTTTCGCAACAAATCTTGTTCAGAATAGTTTTTAAGAACTTCTTTTTCCCATCCTTTTTCAGACAGTATTTTAATCAGAGCTTCCTCAAAATCCGACTCTTTATTAAAAACCATTTCATTTCCCCCCTAACTATCAAACAAACATATTTTCAAGGCACGATTTTTTAATATTTTTCAACTTTTCCAACTCACGCTGATGAAGGGTGATAAGGTTGTCGAGTTGGCTGAAGTAGTAGGCAATGAGTTGCTGCTCCTTCACTGCTATTGGGTAACTCACGCTTGTTTTTTGAATGTTGCTGCGGCTTAAAGAGAGCACTTTTATGCCCTGCATTAGAGGAAGAAGCTGATGGTGGTAAGCATTGGAATTGAGGTAGTAACCGAGGTACCCCAATGCCATTCTGTTCCGAGGGCGGCACACCATTGTATGTAACCCCGATACTATGGCACTCCCTTGCAAATTACCTATTTCACAGGCTTTTCCGGTCGTTTCATCTTCTGCGGTATCAGCGATAATAACATCACCATCCTGCAATAAAGCCCCATTGAAATCCTCTCGGCATCTATGCGGGATGCGAGGAATATCATCCTTTTGAACATCCAGCACAGAGCCATACTTTATCAGCACATCACCATAATGAACATTCAGGACAGTTCCTTCATCATAACTCAGTTCGGCACGGGAAAGTGTGTTATTCGGGACAGTGCAATCAAACACTTCATCAAACTTACGCTGTTCCCAAGCTTCAGTAAATCCCTTAAAACGAATTTCGGGTACATTTGAACCGTTTTTTGGAAACATTTTTTCAAGCATAGATTTTTTGACATTGGTCAATTTGTCATACTTACGCTGATGAAGGGTGATAAGGTTGTCGAGATAATCTAAAAAAGTACCGATTTGTTTCTGTTCTTCAACCGAAGGAACAGGAATTTCTATTTTCAGAAAATCTGATTCGTGTATTCTCCATTGACCGTAAATTACTCCCTGACGCCATTTGACCATAGAATTTATAAAATCTTTTCTTACCAATCTTCGTCCCAAAAAATTAGAGTCGGCAATTCCGGTAGGTTGGAATATGCTATAAACAGGAGAAATACAGGCTTTTCCATACTTATTAAGCCCTATTGAACCGGTTTCAAGATTGTTTGAACTATAAATAAAATCTCCACATTCGGTTTTTTTGTATAGTTTATTCTCGGTGTCTGTTACAAGAGAGCTTCGGTCATATCTTTCGCCTTTAGGTGCAACGCCTTCATTTGCAATAAACGCCATAAGGGGATATTCTTCGCTCTTTGGTGCTTGTTCATTACGCTCAATAAGCAATTCTCCAACCTTACGCTGTTCCCAAGTGTCTGTAAAGCCCTTAAATCTAATTGCTGGAGTGTCTGATTTTTTCGTCATTTTGCACTACCTCCAAGCAATTTTTTCAGTTCTGCCAATCCAAGCATATCAAATTCACTACCGTCAAGGTCGTCTATCATAGCAGAAAGAGATTTTTCCGTTTCTTCGATTTGGCTTTCCACCTCTGCAAATGTAGTTTCGTATTTTTTTGCAAGTGCTTCAAGTTTTGAGACCAATTCAGATACAATACTATCGGGTAGCTGCATAAGGTTTTCAATAAGCGGTCTAATCCACTTTTCTTTAAGAAGTTCAATAACCTGCTCGTCAGACAAACCCTCAATAGTATCTTTGGTTTTTTTCTCAAGTAATGCACTTTCAGTCTTAATTGCTGATTTCAAAGCCTTTTCTTCTGTATTAAGTGCCGCAACAGACTTAAGTTTTTCCTTTGTTTCTGCTTCAATACTATCCGACTTCAATGCTTTATTGATTTCAGCAAATACAAAGCTATCCTCTTTTACAAAGTCGCACTCTTTTTCTTCTTCCGAAAGCGTATCAAGTATTTCTTCGTACTCAGAAGTAATTTCAGAAAGTCTGTTTTCTTTTTCTTTTATTGCTTTGCTGTCCTCGGCAAGAATTGTACTCTGTATAAGTTCAAAAGGAATAATATGTCCCTTCCAACCCTCTTGTACTTCTTGCTCAACATTGCCTTTTTTCTTGACTACCATATTGGCATCAACAACTTTTGTTGCCTCAAAACCCTCGGTTTGGATAATTTCCAAATCAACGGCAATTTTAGTCCAATCATCGTCAAGAAGTTGATACGCTTCATACTTATCAACTAACGGAATATCGGTCATTCTTGCAAAAATGTTGTCTGCCAAAATTTCCTCTGTTTTGGATATGCTAAGGCTATCCATTTTTGCAATTAACTCGTCATACAAATACTCATCAAAATTGCCGAAAACAGTCTGAAATTCACTTTCAAAATTCTTAACATCAGCGTGTTCTTTAATTGCCTTTTTAATATCATCAACAATGAGCTTGCAATACTCTGAAGATGTATTTTCAAACAAGGCTGAACGAAGTGCGGGGAACGCTCTCCAATATTCTTTAAGTTCATCTATCTCGGAAATCGGAAGACCACCAAACATAGAAGCGTAAATATCCCAAGACTCGGCAGCCTCTGAGGAGTCAACATATCTCGGAATATTTAAGTTATAGTCATTCGCTCTGATTTCATCACGGCTGACAACTTTAGAATACTTTTCAACGCTCTCTCTGCGTGTTACAACATCAACTATTCTCTTAATATCCGAAGCCCGAAGTTTATTATTTTTACCTTCTTTAACAAATCCTTTTGAGGCATCAACAATTAAAACATCGGTATTGCTTCTCTTTTGTTTCAAGACCATAATTATAGTCGGAATACCTGTGCCATAAAAGATATTTGCAGGCAAGCCGATAATGGTGTCAATTTTATTTTTTTCAATTAAATTTTTACGGATTTCACCTTCTTCACCGCCACGGAATAAAACACCGTGAGGAAGAACAATAGTCATAATTCCGTCAGGCTTAATGTGGTAAAGGTCGTGCAACAAAAAGGCATAGTCTGCCTTACCCTTTGGCGCAAGTCCATAACCTGCGTAACGAGGGTCAGTCTCTTTATCGGTAGGGTTCCAAGCCTGAGAATACGGAGGATTGGAAACAACAGCATCAACATAAAGCGGGTTATATGTTCCTGTCGGGTCGTTTTCGTCGAAATACGGCCAGTCATCCTCCAAAGTATCTCCGTTGCGAGTTACAATATTATCGGCTTCAATACCACGCATAACCAAATTCATACGGGTAAGGTTATATGTATTTTGTTTTAATTCTTGAGCGTAATATTTTACTTTATTGTCGCCCTCAATATATTTAGAGGCACTCTTACCAATGTTAATAAGAAGTGAGCCTGAACCGCTTGTAGGGTCAAATATTTCGATTTTTTCTCTGTCCTTCAAATGATTAGCAACAATCTCGGACATAAGTAAAGATACTTCGTGAGGAGTATAGAATTCACCGGCTTTTTTACCTGCGTTTGCAGCAAATTTCTCAATTAAGTATTCATAAATAAAGCCAAGAACGTCATAGCCTTGCTTACCGTCCATAGGAATATCTTTGATAAGCTGAATAAGGTCGCTGATAGATTTAGACTGTGAAGATGCACTATCTCCCAATTTTGACAAGCCTGTTTGAAGTGTATCAAAAACGCCCTCAAAAACTTTTTTATGTGTAGGATTGATTAAACGGCTAAAAGCAGAAAGAGCGTCACGAACATCTTGAACGCTAAAATCGCTTCCCTTTGCAAGCCAAGTTGAAAACAAGTTATCATAGGAAATAAAATAGCCTAAATTTTTTTGAATGCTCTCAACAGTTTCTGTATCTTCTTCGGTCAATTCCGGGAGATACTCGTCTGTCCAGTCATTTGCTTTAAGATATTTAACTTCTTTTTCAGAAAGAAATTTATAGAAAATAAATCCCAAAATATAGTCTTTATATTCATTCGCTTCGATTTTTGAACGCATTTTATTTGCAGACTCCCAAATCTTAGCGGCTAATTGTTGTTTGTTCATTAGAAACCTCCGTATAAAGCTAATTATTTTAATTTTATCAAATACCGTGTACTATAAGACGGACTTAGTTTTATTCTTCCGGAATAAAATCCATAATATCTTCTACTTTACAATCAAGTGCCTTACATATTCTACCGAGTACCTCGGTATTAACATTTTCATCTCTGCTCATTTTGCTCATTGTGTAATGACTTAAACCCGCTAAGTTTTCTAAGTCTTTTTTCTTCATATCTCTATCAAGAAGAATATGCCACAATTTTTTATAACTAACAGCCATCTATTGCACCCTTTCTCTGTTAAAGTGTAAGTGTAAATATTATACCATAGAAATCTGATAAATTCAATAAATATGCGATTTTTCAGCCGAAAGTACATTTTTTCGTACTTGTATAAATTGCTATGTAAAAAACAAATAGCAGCAAGTTACAGTCTTTCTTGGGAACAGCGTAAGCTCGGAGAAATAGGCTCGGCTTCAATGTGCCGTCGCATTTTTAAGGAACAGACATCAGAAACTGGAGATATACCTTTTTATAAGATTGGAACATTTGGTGCTGAACCTGATGCTTTTATTTCCAGAGAGCTTTTTGAAGAATACAAATCTAAATATCCTTATCCTAAAAAAGGTGATATTTTGATTTCCGCATCGGGCAGTATCGGCAGAACCGTTGAATTTGCCGGGAATAATGAGTATTTTCAGGATTCAAATATCGTGTGGCTTAGCCACGATGAAAGACTCTCAAATTCGTTTTTGAAGTGCTTCTATTCAGTGGTAAAGTGGGCTGGAATTGAGGGCAGCACTATAAAAAGACTGTATAACGATAACATCCTTAACACGGTTATTTGTATGCCGTCTGTTCCTGAGCAAGAGCACATAGGGCTATTCTTTGAAAACCTCGACAACCTTATCACCCTTCATCAGCGTAAATGGAAGCGTATAAATTTTGCTGTTCACACTGATTAGACAATAACTTGGGAACAGCGTAAGTTGGGTGAACTCGTTGATAGAGTAGTTCGCAAGAATATAAACAACGAATCTACGCTACCATTAACAATCTCAGCACAATATGGTTTGGTTGACCAAATCACATACTTTAATAACCGTGTTGCAAGCCGAGATGTGAGCAACTATTACTTGGTGCTGAACGGCGAATTTGCCTACAACAAAAGCACCTCTGATGGCTATCCATTTGGTGCGGTCAAAAGACTTGATCTGTACGAAAAAGGCGTGCTATCAACGCTTTACATCGTTTTTGCTCCCAAGAAAGAGCAACAGATTGATTCGGATTATCTGACCGTTTTCTTCGATACAGATAGGTGGCACAAAGGTGTTGCTGAGAGAGCTGCCGAGGGTGCGAGGAATCACGGGCTTCTCAATATTTCTGCCGAGGATTTCTTTGATATAGACCTTTCTGTACCTAAAGATATTGTAGAGCAAAAGCAAATCGGGGCGTTTATTCGTCAGCTCGACAACCTTATCACCCTTCATCAGTGTGAGTTCCAAATAGTTAGTAAACGAAGAAAAGCCCGCCTACGAAGGCGAGCTTTTGAGTTTACGGTAATATTTGCTTTGATTGTTTTATGAGCGTATCTAACACCTCATAAATTCTATCTCTATCTTCAGGAGTGAGTTTTTCAAGTTTCTCATTCAACATTGAGTTTTTAACAGTGTATCCGGTATCCAAAACTTCACTCAAAACCATATCAGCAGATACGCCCAATGCATTGAGTATCTTTATAAATGTTTCAAGTGACGGGATTTTCTCGCCTCTTTCTACCATACCGATATAGTTAGTAGTCAACCCTGCTTTCTCCGCTAAATCTTCTTGGCGTAATTTTTTCATCAGTCGATATTTTCTGATGTTCTTGCCGATTGTAGCGAGTTTCATCTCATCACCCCCCTTGGTATGTTTCTATCACTAATAGTATAGATTGCGTTAGTCCAAACATACACACACCATTTGGAAGCAATAATAACTAATAGTGATGATTTTTTAACTTTTTTATGCTATACTGTATTAAACACAGGGGATGGTATAGTATGAGTAAAGAAAATACGGCTGTATTCATAGGGCATAATGAATGCTATGGAGTAACAAGCGAACAGATAAAAGAAGCTATTGTTTCACTTATAGATAAAGGTGTAACTGAGTTTTTGAGTGGCGGACAAGGCGGATTTGACCGATTATGCGGTCGCTGCGTTTACGAATTAAAAAAAGAGTATCCACATATAAGCAATTATCTCGTTATTCCTTATCTGTCATTCAATGTGTATAACAGTGAGCTGTTCGATTCGATAATATATCCCGATGATTTTGAAAAATATCACTTCAAAGCCGCCATTCCTGCAAGGAATAAGTTTATGGTGGATAACGCAAGCTACGCTATATGCTATGTTAATCACGGATGGGGCGGAGCTGCAAAGACTTATGAAAGAGCGAAGAAAAAAGGCTTGAACATCATCAATTTCGGAAATTATGATTTTGAAAGTTAATATGTACTCGATGGCTACTCAAATGAGCAGCCATCTTTTTTAATACGCCGGGACACCGTATCCGTAGATACTGCTGCTACCGACTGTGTATTGTCTTTGTCTGCAAGCATCACCGGAATTGCCCTCAACGGTATAAACAATTCCGTTCTCGCATTTTTGAACAATGCCTGTGTGGTCGGTTTCTCCGTCGCCCTCCCAGTCAAAGAAAATGATTGTTCCGGGTGCAGGCTCGTAATTACGGTCTGCCCATTGTCCTCGGTCTTTGAACCATTGAGCGCCGTTCACACAACCGGCATATTTCGGAATAATACCGGCGTCAATATATCCGCACTCATTAGCACACCAAGAAACAAAGCAAGCACACCATTCCACACGGGAGTCAAATCCGTACCAAGACCAGTAAGGCTGACCTCCGACATTTCCGACCTGCGACAAGGCAACAGATACGATTTGGTCATCACTGTAACCGATACCGTAAAGGACTTGCGACCATAGCTGATTGTTTTCATCTTTCAAAAGCTCGGCAAGATAATCTTTCTGTTCTTGATTAAAGCCGTAGGCAGTCGCCATCTCATCTACGGTTTTATGGGATACAGTAATATATAGGAATGTCTCGGTTACGGTTTTCTCAGTTTCAACGATATTTCCGTGTCCGTCGTCGCTTTCTTCGATTTCGGTATGAGACTTTGTTTCGGTTCGGGAAGAAATACTGTTCATCTCCCAAAAAATATCCGACAACAGTTGCTTCTTAGTATCGTCAACCGTGGCAACTTCCATCGGATTATCGGCATTTGTATTCACTTTAACGGAATAAACCGCAAGGACATCTTTCCATACAGCTCTGCTTCCGCTCATTTCAAGAACATCATAACTTACGGAGTTCTTTTCTTGTTCTAATCGGTCATCGTATTCTTGATTGATTTCTTGCACAACAGTCTGCATTGACATTCCTGTACCGGAATCTTCCCCTGAAAAGAAAATGCCATAAACTGAACCGGCAATTAACCCTACAAGACATAATACTATAATCACGACAACGGCGACCCAACCTCCGGCTGCTATTGCAGCGACAAGACTTTTCACTGCTGCTATAATCACCTTTACTGCGGCAACGGTAGCTTTGGCTGCTGCTTTTACAGCAGTTGCCGTTGCTTTGGCGGTTGCCTTAGCCGCCTGCGCCGCTTTCTGCGAAGTCTTAACCGTGGCTTGCGCCGTTTTCTGTGCGGCTTTCGCTGTCTGTTGGCTTGTCTTTATCGCCGCTTTTGCAGTCTGCTCAGCGGTCTTAACAGATTTCTGCGTTGTCTTTGCGGCTTCTTTTCCGGCAAATTTAATTGTTTTCTTGCCTGAAGAAGTTGTCGATTGTTTAATCGTCTTTTCAGCCGTATCAACAGTCTTAATCGCAGATTTAGTATTCTGTGCAGTCTGTTTTCTCAATGACTGCTCAGCTCGCTGTTGCTTAAAACGCTGGAAGCCGTCTTTGGCAGATTGGATATTCCGTTTGGTTTCTCCGACACCTTTTCGACCTGCTTTATCAAAGGCATAAACGACATCGTGAGAGATTTCATCAATGCCGGATTGAACTTTATCGGCAGCATATTCTTCTGCCGTGTTTTCATTGGCATTGACAGAGCGTTCCGCTTTCTCTTTTGTGGCGATATATGCCTGTTTCATCTTCTGACCGGCAACGGTTGCTTTATCCAAGGTCTTTATCGTGCCTTTGACGGTATCTCTTGTCTTTATATCAGTCACGCTGAACCTCCTTCCTAAGCCGGTTGAATAACCCTCTTGAATTTCGTCGAACTGTCGGCAATAAACTCGTTAATCAATCGGCTTTCTACTTTTGTTTCGGGATAAGCGGTTATAGAAATTGTCTTTGCGTTCCAGTCAAGGGTGTAGCTGTCGTTTGCCACATTCGTGATGTGATGCTTTGCGAGGAAATCTCGCAAACGCTTCATTTCTTCAAGGTCATCGGACATAATCACATTCACATAGGTTCTGTCCTTTGACATTCTCTCGTTAATAAAGCAAGCAAGAGAATAACCGACACCGCCCGCAACGGCAACAACAAGCATAGCTATCTCGTTATTTGCAGAGACAACTCTTTTCGTTATCCAAAAATAAATGAAGTCTGATATGACAACCGCAATGCCTGCAAGTATCCACCGACTTCTTTGTACTAATATTGTTTTTGTCGTACTTAAGGCGTTGTCCGCAACCTTAGCCGCAAACAATACCGCTAAATTTATGAAACTAATCATACAAGGTTCATTCCTCCTTATTCGGCTATTTTCTTTGCAACAACAACCATTCTTCCGTTGTTACGGGAATACTCACAGGTGGAAAGCGTAATCAATTTGTCGCCGTATTCTGCGGTTATTCCCGTATCATACAAGGCAAGTTCTTTGCATTTGGTGATATAGGCATTAAATTCATCTCTCGTATCTGCGTTGATGAACTGATAGTATTTGAAACTTTCGGGGCTGTCGGTATATACCACCGTCTTAAATACAGCGATAACCTCATAGTTGCATTTCTCGGTCAAAGTATCGAAACGAATAGTCTTGTGGCTTTCCCAAAATGATTTATCTGTGTACTTCATAAGCCCCGAAAACATTGAACTGTCTTTCATATTATGACCGTAGATAATGAGGTTGTCCGACGGAATATCCACATCGCAGTTTTCCTGAACATAGGGGCAACCGTAATCGGTGTATGACTTGTCAAAGCCGTGTTTCAAATAGAAATTCGGATTATCCTTTGACTGCATAACTGGATAATTGATTTTGGTGTCCTCTATCTTTATCCAACCTACCATATCGTTGTTTTGCAGGTACAAAGCCTGATAGTCTGACAAGAAAGACTTATCTTGCGAATATGTCATTGTATCTTTTTCGGTATCTATTTTCTCAACTGTTTCAATCAGATTGTCATACATTTCCGCCTGCTTTTCGGAGTCGATATAGTGCTTAATTAAAAAGCCGGAGCTTACTGTAAGCAAAAAGCTAAAAGTACAGATAACAGCAATATACATTTTCTTGTTCATAGTCAATAGTCCTTTCATAATAAATAGGCAAGGGTTATACACCCTCGCCCGGTTTGGTTGTCATTAACTTGTAAAGCTTCGTATTCTTCGGGAACCTGTTTGCAAACGGCACAAGCGAACTACCCACTTTAATAAGTCCGTGTCCTGCATCAACATTCGTGATATACGAAAGCTGACGGTCGGAGATATTAAGCAACTTTGCAAGTTCCAAGCGGTCGGTAGAAGCCTGATTGAGCATTATTAAGAACTCGCTGTTTGCAAGCATTGTTCTTGCGGTATGGCTCTGTAAAAGGTCATCCACATTCTGTGTAATACCCGTTGCGTAAGCACCATACTTTCTTACACGCTTCCACAAAGTGAAAAGGAAGTTTGCTGAATACTCGTGTTGGAACAAGAGATAAATCTCATCAATGAAGATAAAGGTCTGTTTGCCTTTTGCTCTGTTCTGCGTAATGCGATTCAAAATACTGTCGAGAACAACAAGCATACCGATAGGCATAAGCTGCTTGCCGAGGTCAAGAATATCATAGCAAATAAGACGATTGTGCGTATCCACATTGGTCGGCTTTGCAAAGGTGTTGAGTGAACCATTAGTGAACAGCTCAATGGCAAGGGCAATTTCCTTTGCCTCCGGCTCGTCCTGTTTCAAGAGTTCTGCTCGGAAGTCTTGTAAGGTAGGAACAGTACCGGTATAACCTCTTTGCTGATAATCTCGGTACACACTTGCAGTACAACGGTCAATGATGGACTTCTGCTTTGCACCGAGGTTTGTACCGCCGATAAGCTGTTCGCAAAGCGACATAATGAACTCAGATTTCAAGATAACAGGGTTTGCACCGTCGCCGTATTCCTTGTTCATATCCATAGCGTTAATATGGCTCTGCGAAGTAGCGGAAATATTGATAATCTCGCCACCGAGAGCCTTAACAAGCTGTGAGTATTCTCGCTCCGGGTCGATAATAATAACATCGGCGTCGGAAGAAAGAATGATATTTTCAATCTCACCCTTTGCCGCAAAGGACTTACCGCCACCGGATACGCCGAGGATAAAGGAGTTACCGTTGAGTAGCTGTCTACGGTCGGCGATAATCATATTTTTGCTGATTACATTCTGACCGTAGTAAATACCGTTTTCGTGGTAAATATCCTGAACCTTGAAAGGGATAAAGACTGCAAGGCTTTCGGTCGTAAGTGTTCTGAATGCGTCAATCTTGCGTGTACCAAACGGCATTGCAGTATTCAGTCCGTCCGGCTGTTGATATTTCAAAACGGCAAACTGACACAAGTTCTGTCTTGCTACCGTAAGCAACGCTTCGGTGTCATCATCAAGCTGCTTCTTGCTGTCCGCAGTATGAACCAGCGTGAGTACAGCGAACATCATTCGCTGATCACGAGTGGTGAGGTCATCAAGGAACTCTTTCATTTCCTTTTTCTGCTGTTCCATATCATACGGAACGGTAGCGGAAAAGTTGTTGTTTTGATTTTGCTTTCTCTGCCAGTTGGTGATATTGGTTTCCACACCGAGAAGTCTGCTTTCCGCTTCTCTTACCGCTTCATCTGTCGGCACAGGCACAATATCAATGGACATCATAAGGTTACGGTTCAAGTCGGTAAGGTCTGTTACCATAGTGTCCTTAATATACGAAGCGTACTCACGAAGAAAAAGAACTCGTCCGTAACGGTCGCCCATCTTGAAATAGTCCTTTTCAAACTCCATTGTGTCGGGGCAAACATAGTCCTTAAAATCGTGTCCTTTCTTTCGGGTTTCCTTAATATCAAAGTGATATGCGGTTTCTTCTCCCACACGGAAGAAGTCGTGAACGATACGAAGTCGTTCATCTGTTTCAAGTTCTACGCATTTGCTTCCGAGCCTTGAAAAATGAGCAATCAAATCCGCACCCACACGGGCAAAATATGTTCTTGCGTCCTCAACGCTCTTTTTGTTGATAGAGATAGTTACATACTTATCCTGAACGATGGCGTTTGCACCGGTTGCCTTGTCGAGAAGCATTTTGTTATATTCTTCTCTGTAAACATCAAGGTCATCTCCGGTTTCGGGAATAAGGATTGTTTTTTCAAAATCCAAACGGTTAAGCCGTCTGTTGTTGATTGTCAGTTTTGTAGTAGCACCGCTGTCGAGAGAATTGAGAAGTTCCGAATATTCAAGGAACATTGCTTCTTTATCTTCACGACTTGCAACGGCATAGTTAATATCCGTGAACTTAAAAGACTTCGAATATTTGTCCTTTCCAACACGGAAAATGCCGTCATCATAAATAGCGGTAATAGGGATACAATCCTGTACGCCCTTTGGAACTACAAACTTTTCTTTATCCTGCTTTAACAGGTTCGTAAGGGTTTTAATCATTGTTCTTATAAGCCTCCTTCTGTTTTTGTTCGATTGTCGGTTTCATAAGTTCGTAGTAGGTGTTCGTAGAGTGAAACACCAACTTCTTAGGCATAAGAAATTCGGACTTAATCCACGCCCATATAAACTTTTCGGCAGTCATTCCGTTGTATTTCACAAAGCCGAGAGCCGCAAAAGGTGCCGCTCCCAAAATGCAAACCCACGATACCGTTTCTGTTCCGAAATGCGGTTTAAGCAAAAAATACAATCCTACTGCCACACCGCAAGCAAGAACAGAAAAAATGAACTGTCTGAGCGACAGTCCAAAGAACATTGATTCTGTGTAATTTCGTATTTCTCTGTTAATCTTAACTTCCATTAAATTTTCCTTTCTCTGCTGTTATCGGCAGTATAGATACAGGTATCTGCAAGACAAACTCGCTCTCCTTTTCTTTTACCGCCGTTATATACGCAGTTTTTACATTTGCGGTCAGACGGAATATACTTCTGCCGACCTGTTCTGTTTTTGTTTTTCATTTAGTCAAAACCTCCGATTACAAGCCCATCATTTCACGGATAATACGGTCACTCATTTTAACCGCACCGACAAGTACAAGCATATTGAATACAAGTTCTCCGATATATGCCCACACCTGAGTAACGGCTGCTGCATTTGCGTCAACCACCGGCGGTGTAGAAGCAAATAGGGAGAAGATGATACAAGCAAGTACAATTACCGCACCTTCAAGCAGAACGGCACAGTAGCTTTTAATAAAGCTCTTACCGACATTCTGCGACGGTTCTCCGGCAAAGGTTGAAAGCGGTATAGGAGCAAGAGCCGTGTACAGTAGGGTAAGCGCCCAGCGCCTTGCCGCATTCCTGCGGTAGGTTTCCAAACGCTCCCCTCCAAACCGGACGTACACCTCTCGATGTATCCGGCTTTCCAGATATCAGTCTAACTTTCCATTGTGCAGCTTTACATGACAGGAATGGCACAGCGCCATTGTCTTGCGTTTGCGCGCAATCATTTGGCGTTCCCATTCTGCCTTACCACTTAAATCTTTCAGTTTTCGGACATGATGGATTTCAATATCTTCTGTTTCGGTTCCGCAGAACTCGCAGATATGGCCTTGCAACCGGTCTGTCAGCCGGGTATAGCGGCGATTCTCGTTAGCCCTGCCAATAATGTCCGGGTTTTCCGTTACAACGACTTTGTCGTTATGACGCATGCCCTGATTGTAAAACACCACGGATTTTGTCCCGTTTTTCGTTGGATACGATACGGTAAAATCCCCGTTGTGGCAGTATTTGCGAATAATTTTCCGCATGCTCGTCCGATATTTTCCGGCGAAGGTCTTGTACATGCTGAACTTCATCACATAGAGGAAGGCGTTCAACACCGTTGCATTGTTTGCCAGCCGATAATAGTTGTACATGCCCCGTACTTCTGCATTGTACTGGTTCAGAATCTCAATATCATCCAGACGTATCAACCCCGGACGCCGTACCGGTTCCCATACCTCTTTGTTCCCATGGGTTTTGTCATAGCTGATTTTCAGCGCGCCATAGGAGAGAAGGCGGTTCAGCCATTTCTCTTTGGGCACATACAGCTTGACTTTTCCTACATAGGTTCGGCGTGTAAAACCGGTCTTTGTCCGGGTACTGTTTTGTTCCCGGCTGACTGTAATCAGATATCCGAGGAAGTGGGCGAAGTCGTTTCCGTGGGTAATGAGCGTTTTTTCCGGGGACATCTCCAAGTGAAGATGTTCCTTGATGAACGCTCCCACATCAGATTTGACCTGCCTCGCATCCTCTTTACTCCCAATTACACCAATCAGGAAATCATCAGCGTAGCGGACATAAACAACCCGTCTGTATTCCGTATCCATTGGGTCGCTGTAAGGGATAGAGCGCAGTTGGCTATGAAGTCCCTGTATCTGCGCCATGACCTCACGGCGTTTTTCCTCGCTGATTTTTGCTTCATTGCGTTTTAGCCATTCCTGTTTTCCGCGCCGGACATCCAACGGCTTTTTGTAGGCCGGGTTGATTTTCCGTTTTGTACCGCAGTTAAAGGATTTGGAATACTCCGCCATGAACACATCCAGTTCATTGAGGTAGATATTCGCCAGAATTGGGCTAATCAGTGACCCTTTTCATTCGTGCCAAGCTGTACCCAGTCAGGTACAATATCAATGAGCCTGTCACGCTTTTGCAAGAACAAAATATCCGATACGACCTCTGTTCCGGCATTGCCCTTAAAAGTAACATTCGGCAGTCTGATTGCTCCGAGAAGTTCTGCTCTTTGAGCAATATATTTTCTGACCGATGAATTGGTTTTATCCATTGTGCCTTTGCTCGTAACAAGAGCCATTACACCGCCGGGTCTTAACTTATCCAAAGACTTGGCAAAGAAATAGTCGTGAATAAGGAAGTTGTACTTATCGTATCTCTTGTCTGTCACCTTGAAATCGCCGAACGGCACATTGCCGATAACTCCGTCAAAGAAACTGTCGGGAACATTGACTTCTTCAAATCCTTGTGCCGCTATTGAGGATTTCTGATAAAGCTGCTGTGCAATACCTGCCGAAACGGTATCAAGTTCAACGCCGTAAACTTTTGCGTTCTCCATTGATTTTGGCAGCATACCGATAAAATTACCGATACCGCAGGACGGCTCTAACAAATTGCCCTCACGAAATCCCATCTGTTCCATTGCTTTGTATATGGCATTGATAACTGCTGGAGGGGTATAAAAGGCGGTCAAGGTGCTTTCTCTTGCCGAAGCGTATTCTTCGGGTGAAAGCAAAGTGTAAAGCTCTACAAACTCATCTGCCCACGCAGAATTATTCTCGTCAAAGGCTTCGGGCAAACCGCCCCAACCGACATATTTAGATAAGACAAGTTGTTCTTCGGGTGTAGCAAATCTGTTTTCAAACTCACATTCTTTGAGTACCTTTATTGCTTCTGTATTTCTGCGAAAGCGTTCTTTCTTGCCGACTTGTTCAACTGGATTAGAACGCAAATCAAAATTGTTTCGCTCTGCCATCGGCACATCAGGGTGCAGGTCAAAACTTTTTGCCGTCTCTGCCAAAGTCAGCACGGAGATAGCCGATAAGACCGGTTTGCCCGCTGATTTGATTGCTTTGGCGAAAGGTATATTTGTCTTCTTCCTCTGTCATCGGTCGTTTCAGATAATCGTTCATTTCATATCACCTCGAAAGCTCCGCTGCGGTTCGCTGCTTCGGAATGGGAAATCCATAGACTTTTGCGATTTCATCTCCAAGCCTTTTTGTGACCCTTGTGATGTCGGCACGGGTCGCCTTGCCACAGTAGATTTTGTATTGCAGATTTTCTTTCTGCGTGTCCGAAACGCCGTCCTTGAACGCACGGTAAAGATAATGATTTGTTCCGTCGTGATGAACGGCGTCGGCTCTCAGATCACCGTACTTATCCACATACCACTCGGTATAGTCGGTATCCGAAAACAGACAGTCTTTGATGTTGCCGGAATCAATCATCTTATAACCGCTTCTACGACCGTTCCAAAGTCCCAAATCACCGATAACGATAATCGGCTGAGAAAGCCGCACATTGAGATTTAACCTTTCATCGGTAAGGTACTCGTCGTTTGTTTCGACCATATACTCGTACAATCCGTTTTCATCATTGGGGTCGGCGTCAAGCTCGTTTGCTTCGAGAAACTCTTTGTATGCCTCTCGCCAGTCGTCCACATCAAGGCTCAGATTGCTCCAAATGATGTGTCGTTCACTCGGCTGTCGGTTCATCTGCTCCACCTCCCAAGTACGAAAACAGCTTGTTGGCTTTCGTCTGCTTCTGAAGCTCAATAATCAGGTTCATTTCGGGAATGGTAATCCCTGAGATTTTCAAAATCCGCTCCATATCAAGCTGCTGTAATTTCTTCTCGGTATTGATACCGGAGTCAAACAGTTTTGAGAGAAGCTTTGTTTTCTGTTGTAAAGTAAAGGTGTCCTTCATTGTTTCGTCCTCCTTATCTCACTTCAATGACGATTTTCAACTTGTCCGGCACATCGCAGCAACAGCCCGTGCATTGCCTCGACAGTTCGGGAAACAGGGATTGTACTCTTTGCCTTGCTCTGCGGATAGTCTCAAAACACGGCAAGCCGTAGCCTTTGTAGTTGTAGACAATATCTTCAAGAGACAAGTCGCCCACTTGCATATAGCTGTATCGGTTGTAATAGCAAAGGATAAGCTTCATATCGTCGAACCTCGTTTCGGGACATTCTTTGAGAATTGATAGCACCTTGCTGTCAACCGTCTTTAACTTGTTCATCTTCTGACCTCCAAAATAGAAATAGGGGCGGGTTTTTTACGCCCGCCCCACAATGGGTTTTCTTACTTCTTACGGTGTTTGACCTGTAAAAAGATAAAGCCGCCTATGATAAAGGCGACCAAAACGATAGCTATGATTGTCTTAGGTTCCATTATTCAGCGTCCTCCTTTTTCTTCTTTTTCAAAGCTACAAAAGTAGTTGCCGCAATTCCGAGAGCCGACAGACCCGCAAGGGTGAACCACAGACCAAGATGGCTGTTATCGCCAGTCTTAGGAGTATCTCGCAGCTCGTTGTGCATTGTAACTACGGTCGTCGAACCCACCTTAACGGTTGCGTCCTTATTGGCAGGCAACACATAGTTTGCGGAAGCCTTGTCGGAAACCTCGGAAATCGTGTACTCACCGATACGCAGGTTCTCAATCAGGATTTCACCCTTTGCGTCGGTCACGAAAGTCTTATCGTAACCGTTCTCTCCCGTGACACGGAAAGAGAAGCCTTCCACTTTGCCATCGGAAGAAGTCTTAACGATTTTCAGACTGCCACGCATAGCGTCGTTGATAAAGCCAACGCCGGCTTCATTCTCTACCTGATAGGTCTTTCCGTTTTCCTCGATAAAGACAGAGTAAACGCCCTCGTCCAGTACGAAGCCTTCGGGAGCTTTCGTTTCTTTGACAAGGTACTTGCCGTAAAGCAGTTCCTTCATCTCGTAAATACCTTTGTCGGCTTCCTCAAGCTCACCCAAAAGCTCATCGCCGTCGTCCAGTTTACCGTCGCCGTTCAGGTCTTTGTAGACCTCAAAGACTGCGCCGGAAAGCTTGTTGTCGGGGAAGTCCTTGTCTACCTTTGTAAGAGAGATATTGCCCCGTACAAACTCATCGGTCACGGTTATCTC
>OHVL01000019.1_pt1 | contig 72329 bp, 65 predicted proteins | sample 1579511 | NCBI WGS metagenome assembly OHVL01 (sample SAMEA3882545, study PRJEB24775) | human gut metagenome | biome: human-associated habitat; feature: intestine environment; material: feces | place: Netherlands | collected 2009/2010
GGGATATGTGATCTGCCATGATTCAGAAAAAGAGCGGATCATTCCAATCGGCAATGTGAGCAGAAATGCAATTTTGCAATATATGGAGCATTCCAGAGGCTTTTTTGTTAAGAACAAAAAAGAATCCTCTTTATTTACAAACTGTTCGGGGAAATCTATGAGCAGACAGGGATTCTGGAAAGTTTTGAAAGGATATGCGGTAGATGCCGGAATTCACAGAGATATTACACCACATACATTACGCCATTCCTTTGCGGTACATATGCTGCAGAACGGAGCAGATGTAAAAAGCGTGCAGGAAATGCTTGGACATTCGGATATTTCTTCTACACAGATTTATCTGGGAATGAATGTAGCAAGAATGAGAGATGTGTATATGAAAGCACATCCCAGACATTAAAAAGGCAGAGTCAGATAAACGGCTCTGCCTTTTGGCGTTCTTAGTAATTAACACATTTCTGCAATTGTGTAAAGCAGTTTTTCGGATTCCTCCCATCCGAGACATGGATCTGTGATGGATTTTCCATAAATATGATTTCCGCCAATCTTCTGATTGCCAGGTTCGATATAACTTTCAATCATGAAACCTTTTACCAGTTTATGAAGTTCAGGATCGACCATACGACTGTGGAGAACTTCTTTGGCGATACGAACCTGCTGTTCATACTTTTTGTTGGAGTTGGAGTGGTTGGTGTCTACGATAACTGCCGGGTTCTGGAGATTCTTTTCCTGATATTTTTCCCACAGAAGACGAAGATCTTCGTAATGGTAGTTAGGGATAGCTTCTCCATGCTTATTTACAGCACCGCGAAGGATGGTATGTGCAAGAGGATTACCAGTTGTTTCAACTTCCCAGCTTCTGTATATAAAACGATGAGAACCCTGTGCAGCAACAACAGAGTTCAGCATAACGCTGTAATCGCCGCTGGTCGGATTTTTCATGCCGGCAGGCACATCCATACCACTGACGGTAAGGCGATGCTGCTGATCTTCAACAGAACGGGCACCGACAGCTACATAAGAGAGAATGTCGGAAAGATAACGATAGTTTTCCGGATAAAGCATTTCGTCGGCAGGGGTCAGACCACTTTCTTCAATGGTACGGATGTGCAGCTTACGCATTGCAATCAGTCCGGCAACCATATCAGGAGCTTTCTCAGGGTCAGGCTGGGTAGCAATACCTTTATAGCCTTCGCCGGTTGTTCTTGGCTTATTGGTGTAGACACGAGGGATAATAATCAGACGGTCTTTGACATCTTCTGCAATTTTGGTCAGGCGGCTGACGTAGTCGCAGACAGGTTCTTCGCTGTCAGCGGAACAAGGTCCGATGATAACTAAGAAACGGTTATCTTCGCCGGTTAAGACTTTACGAATTGCAGCATCCCGTTCTTTTTTTATCTGTGCCAGTTTCTCCGGAAGCGGATACTCTTTTTTGATTTCTTCCGGACTTGGTAATTGGTTTAAAAAATTAAAACTCATATTTTTAGTCTCCTTTAGTAAAAAAAACTTGCTTTTTTTATATTATAAGATTCGTTTTTAACTGTCAATGATATGATTTAATAATAATTTTATACTTTTTTAATTGACCTATCTTAATCATGGTGCTATTATTGTTTTCACATGTTAATAGTTAACAATGTTAAACAAATAGAGGATATAAAATGTAAAGAAAGGGAGGTGAAAATGATGCAGGGTTGTGGAAATGAAATATTTTCCATATTTAATCGTTTTCATCGTTTGAAAATCTCATCAATTCTGCCGGGGGTCTCATCCGTGGAAATGGGAACCTTAAAGACCATCGAGCATTGCCGCAAAGAAAAAGAGATGGCTACCAAAGAGACAGATGCCAAAGAGCCGGATAGCAAATCGATAGATGCAAAGGTTACGGTATCGGAAGTGGTACGTTATATGCGTGTGGCAGCACCGGCGGTGTCCCGGACACTTCGTTCCCTGGAAGAGAAAAATTATGTCGAACGTATGGTGTGTGAGGGTGACCGGCGGAATGTTTATGTGAGAGTAACTGAGGAAGGAAAAGAGGTTTTAAATGAATGCAACCGGATTTTGAGTGAATTATTAAAGTCGGTTACGGAGAAAATGGGAGAAGAAGATATGAACCGGCTGATTGGCTATCTGAATAAATTAGAGCAGATAGCAGAGCTTGAGATTGAAAAGAGAAGACAGTTGAAACAGCAATTAAAATAGAAATATTTTATAAATAATATAGAAAAGGAAGGAACAGGAAAGATGCGGAAACTATTTAAAAATATGCTCCCGTACTGGCATATCATCGTGGTAATATTTCTCCTCCTTGGAGTGCAGGCTTATTGCGATTTGTCGTTGCCACAATATACATCCGATATCATTGATGTAGGAATCCAGAATAAGGGAATCAAACATATTTTGCCGGAAAAGATGCCGGAGGAAGAATATCAGCTGGCAGAACTTTTTATGACAGATGGTGAAAAGGATACTTTTGAAGCGGTCTATGAAAAAAAAGACGATACTTATGTATGTACTGCGGATAAAGAGACATTAGAAACATTGGATGATGAACTACTGACACCAATCGTACTGACTTACCGTATGGCAAATATGAGTGAAACGGATTTTAAGAATACGATTGCGGAAGCATTGGAGCAGAATCCGCAGAACCAGATTACCAAAGAAAGCCTGGATGAGATGTCCATTGAAGAAATCGGACAGATGATGCAGATGGAACTGACCACATATGAAGCGGAAAATGATGATGGCGAAATGGTAACTTATGTGGATATGCGTCCGATGATGAAGCAGCTGATTGCAAGCGGTGCAATGACGCAGGATGGTATAGCACAGTCCAGAGAATATATGGAAAATATGATAGATTCTGTGGGAAGCAGTACCTTACATGCCATGGGAACAGCATATGCAACATCCTGTGACGAAAAGGCAGGACTTGATGTGGAGCATATCCAGAAGAATTATCTCTGGTCAGAGGGTGGAAAGATGGCAGCTATGTCATTACTCATGCTGGCAGTTGCAGTGGTAGTCGGATATCTTGCATCCAGAGTCGGCGCAGGAGTCGGAAGAGACTTAAGAGAGAAAATCTTTGGTAAGGTAGTAGGCTTTTCCAATACTGAGATGGATAAATTCTCTACCGCTTCCTTAATTACAAGAAGCACCAATGATATTCAGCAGATTCAGTTTGTAACAGCAATTATGCTTCGAATGCTTTTATATGCACCAATCATCGGAATTGGTGGAATTTATAAAGTATTAAAGACCGGAGCACATATGGAATGGATTATCGTAATGGCAGTACTGGTAATTTCCGGACTGGTTATGGTGTTGATGTCCATTACACTTCCGAAGTTCAAAATAATGCAGAAGTTAGTGGATGCCCTGAACTTAGTATCCAGAGAGATTCTTACGGGACTTTCCGTAATCCGCGCTTTTGGAAGAGAAAAAAAGGAAGAAGAGCGGTTTGATGAAGCAAACCGGAATCTTACCAGAACACAGTTATTTACCAACCGTGTTATGACTTTTATGATGCCGGGCATGATGTTTATTATGTATGGAGTAACCATACTGATTGTCTGGGTATCGGCACATCGTATTGATGCCGGACAGCTTCAGGTAGGAGCAATGACCGCATTTATTACTTATACTATGCAGATTGTTATGGCATTCCTGATGCTTACCATGATGTCTATTATGCTGCCGCGTGCCGGTGTTGCAGCAGACCGGATTGATGAAGTTATTACTACAAATTCTTCTATTATAGAAAAGGCAGAAAAAGAAACAATTGAAAAACATACCGGAAAAGTGGAATTCCATCATGTAAACTTCCGTTATCCGGGTGCGGATGAAGATGTACTGGAAGATATTGATTTTACAGCAGAACCGGGAAAGACAACAGCAATTATCGGAAGTACCGGCTGTGGAAAGTCAACGCTGGTTAATCTGATTCCGAGATTCTATGATGTAACAGCCGGTAAGATTACCTTAGATGGTGTGGATATCCGGAATTTAAGCTTAGCTGAATTAAGAGATGAAATCGGATTCGTACCACAGAAGGGAATTCTGTTTTCAGGAACCATTGCATCCAATCTGAAATTTGGCAGACCGGAAGCTACGGAAGCAGAAATGACAGAGGCTGCAGAGATTGCACAGGCAACAGAATTTATTAATGAAAAGCCGGAAAAATATGACAGCGGGATTGCACAGGGTGGAACGAATGTTTCCGGTGGACAGAAACAGAGATTATCCATCGCCAGAGCAATCGCAAAGAATCCGAATGTTTATATCTTTGATGACAGTTTCTCTGCACTTGATATGAAGACCGATGCGGCACTGCGTAAAGCATTGGAGTCAAAAACAAAAGAAAGCAGTGTAATTATCGTGGCACAGCGAATCAGTACCATTTTACATGCCGACCAGATTCTTGTATTGGATGAAGGTAAGATTGTCGGAAAAGGTACTCATGAAGAATTATTACGGGATTGTGAAGTATATCAGCAGATTGCACAGTCACAGTTATCCGCAAAGGAATTGGGATTAGAAGAGGGAAAGGAGGAAAAATAACATGAGTAATGAGCAAAGTTATCGTGCACCACGTCGTAGAGGTCCGAGAGGACCAATGGGCGGTGGAATGATGCCGGGTGAAAAAGCAAAAGATTTTAAGGGCTCTTTCCGGAAACTTCTTTCTTATATTGGAAAATATAAAATTGGAATTGTTGCAGTTATGATACTTGCAATCTGTTCTACCGTATTTTCTGTATTAGGACCAAAGGTAATGGGTAAAGCTACTACGGCATTGGCAGACGGTCTGATGAATAAAGTAGCAGGAACCGGCGGAATTGATTTTACACTGATTGGAAAGATATTATTATTTACTCTTGGCTTATATATTATCAGTGCGGTATTCAGCTTTTTTCAGGGGTTTATTATGACTGGAATCACACAGAAAATCTGCTATCGTATGCGTAAAGAGATTTCTGAAAAAATCAACCGTATGCCGATGAAATATTTTGAAAGCAGAACTTATGGGGAAGTTCTTTCCCGTATTACCAATGATGTGGATACTTTGGGACAGAGCTTAAACCAGAGTGTGACACAGATTATTACCAGCGTGGCAACCATTATCGGAGTGCTTGTGATGATGCTTTCTATTTCACCACTGATGACACTGATTGCATTAGTAATTCTTCCGATTTCAGCGTTGATGGTTTCGGCAATTGCAAAATTTTCACAGAAATATTTCCGTACCCAGCAGGAGTACTTGGGACATATTAATGGACAGGTGGAAGAGACTTATTCCGGACATTTAGTTATCCAGGCATTTAATAAAGAAAAGGAAACCATAAAACGGTTTAATGATACAAACCATGTATTATATGAGTCTGCCTGGAAATCCCAGTTTTTATCCGGAATGATGCAGCCGGTTATGGTATTTGTCGGTAACCTTGGCTATGCAGGTGTGGCAATTTCCGGTGGAATGCTTGCAATTAACGGAACAATCGGAATTGGTGATATTCAGGCATTTATCCAGTATGTAAAGAGCTTCACCCAGCCAATCCAGCAGATTGCACAGGTCATTAACCAGGTACAGTCCATGACCGCAGCTTCGGAACGTGTTTTTGAATTCTTAGGTGAAGAGGAAGAAGACCAGACCACAGAAAATGCAGTGGAATTAAAGGATGTTCGTGGAGAAGTAGAATTCTCCCATGTGCATTTCGGATACAATCCGGATCAGATTATCATTAATGATTTCTCAGCAAAGGTAGAACCGGGACAGAAGATTGCCATTGTAGGACCAACCGGAGCAGGTAAGACTACCATGGTGAAGCTGCTGATGCGTTTTTATGATGTCAACAGTGGAAGCATCAGATTAGATGGTAACGATATCAGAAACTATAACCGCCGGGAGCTAAGAGATGCCTTCGGCATGGTACTTCAGGATACCTGGTTATTTAAAGGTACTATTATGGAAAATATCCGTTACGGAAGACTGGATGCCACGGACGAAGAAGTTATTGCAGCAGCAAAAGCAGCCCATGCCCATCATTTCATCCAGACACTGCCGGGTGGTTATAATATGGAATTAAATGAGGACGCCAGCAATGTATCCCAGGGACAGAAACAGTTGCTTACCATAGCCCGTGCCATTTTAGCAGACAACCGGGTATTGATTTTAGATGAAGCAACTTCTTCTGTTGATACCAGAACAGAGCACAGAATCCAGAAGGCTATGGATAACCTGATGAAAGGAAGAACAAGTTTTATTATTGCCCATCGTCTGTCTACCATTCGTGATGCTGATCTGATTCTCGTTATGAAAGATGGTGATATTATTGAACAGGGAAATCATGAAGAACTGTTACAGAAGAATGGTTTCTATGCACAGCTTTATAATTCCCAGTTTGAAGAAGCTTCTTAAATAAAACCTTTGATTTTTTTATATAGATGTGTTAGTATAAATAAGCTGCAACCGTAGTCTAATGGATAGAACGTCAGACTCCGACTCTGATAATGCGGGTTCGATTCCCGCCGGGTGCATTTTATAATTTATATTAACACATTTTTTTTGCGGGATTTATGTCCCGCAAAACTTATAAGAAACGTTTTTCATTATTTACATGGGCAGCTCACAAAGCATGCTTTTTTGGGGGTTATGGGTAAGGTTAGGAGGACAGATATGAAAGCGTCAGAAATCAAAGAAAAAATGAGTAAGATATCAAAGAATGATATAAGTAGTTTCTTTCAGAAGAACTGGAAATATTTTACTGCAGTAATATTATTTGTTGTATTGGCAGTAGTAATGATAAAATTCAGCAGTGGAAATAAAGATAAAGATAATGGGCTTTCTACGGAACAGAGTACCGAATCAGAGAGCTTTCAGGTAGATGCCGTTCCGGAAATCAATACCCTGATGCAGAATTATTACAATGCATATGCGGCAGGTGATCTGGCAACATTACAGACCTATGCAACACCTGTTTCCGAGAATGAACAGAGCCTGATTACCATGATGTCGCAGTATGCAGAGAGTTATCAGAATATCAAATGTTATACCAAGTCAGGATTAGAAGCAGATTCTTATCTTGTCTGTGTAACGCTGGATTTGAAATTCGCAGGAGTAGATACTACAGCACCTGGTATGGAGTTCTTTTATGTAAAGAAGAATGAGCAGGGAGCACTTTATATTGATAACTTATACAGCAGCTTTAACCGTCATTATAAAGAACAGCCGACCGATAATAATGTGGAAAACTTAATCAGTAGTTTTGAAACACAGGAAGATGTCATTGCATTACAGGCAGAAGTACAGGCAAATTATGAAAAAGCAATTGCTTCAGATGAAAATCTTTCTAATATGGTAACGGTTACAGTTGCTGATGCATATAATGCATGGGCAACAGCAATCGCACAGGCACAGGCACAGCAGCAGCCGGCAACAGAGGAGACACCGGCGGAACCAGAGACACCGGCGGAACCAGAGGCACCGGTGGAACCAGAGACACCAGCTGAGCCGGAAGTGACAACGGAGACGGTATATACACTGGATAAAGTAAATGTCAGACAGGAACCGAATGAGTCCGGAGCATTACTTGGAACAGTTGAAAAGGGAACTGCACTGACAAGAACCGGTACGACAGAAGATGGATGGAGCAGCATTGATTACAATGGTACACCGGCATATGTAAAGAGTGACTATGTTTCAACAGAAGCACCGGCACAGGAGCCGGCGGCAGACACCAGCGGAATCGCAGCGGGCACTAAGATTACATTAACCAATACGGTTAATATCCGTTCCTCTATGAGTGAGACCGCATCCAAGGTTGGAGTTGCTTACGCAGGAGATTCTGTTACTGTTCAGATGAGCTATGCAGAAGGGTGGACAAAAGTCACCTGGAAAGATAAAGAAGGATATGTTAAGACAGAGTTCTTAAAATAATAAACAGATGGAGGTCTTAGGACCTCCGTTATTTTTACTTTACAGGAAATTGCTTTCCTGTAAAGTAAAAAACGCTCCGCGAGGATGCGCACTGCGGCGTATAAGGTAGATGTCGCAAGCGACTGCCGCAGGCACAAGAATGTGCCTTGGCACATTCTTTGTTCCGCGGGCAGCGAGAAAATTTACACAGGGTGAAAATATCGATGGAAGAAAACGGAGTCAGAATCAATAAATTTTTAAGTGAAGCAGGATATTGTTCCCGGAGAGAAGCTGACCGTCTGATTGAGCAGGGACGCATTACGGTAGATGGAAAAGTTCTTTCTGTTGGCTGTAAGGTGATGCCGGGACAGCGAGTGCGCGTAGATGGAAAAGAAATAAAAAAAGAAGAGGAAATGATTCTTCTTGCATTTAATAAGCCGGTGGGTATTGTCTGCACTGCTGCAAAAGACGAAAAAGATAATATTGTTGATTATATTCATTATCCGAAACGTATTTATCCGGTAGGAAGACTGGATAAAGATTCCCAGGGACTTATATTATTGACAAATAATGGGGATATTGTAAATAAGATGATGCGTGCCGGGAATATGCATGAAAAGGAATATGAAGTTACCGTAAATCATGACATAACGGAGACATTTTTAAAGAAAATGTCCGGGGGAGTTCCACTGGAAGAACTTGGTGTGGTTACAAGACCATGTGCAGTAGAAAAACTGGATGTGCGTAAATTCCGAATCATATTAACCCAGGGGTATAACCGGCAGATCCGCCGGATGTGTGAGTATTGCGGATATAAAGTAGTAAAATTAAAGAGAGTCCGCATTATGAATATAGAACTGGGCAGTCTCAAAAAAGGAAAGTACCGCAGAGTAACGGCGGAAGAGTGGACTGAGCTGAACCGGCGCATTTTAAATTCCAGCAATACAACAGTAATGCCAAAATAGATTGAGGGTAAGGAGCATATCCATGGATGAGAAGAAGAGAATCGAGGAACTGGTAAAAACGTTAAATGAGGCGTCCGAAGCATATTACAATGGACAGGATGAAATTATGTCAAACTATGAATGGGATGGCATGTTTGACGAACTGACCCGGTTAGAAGAAAAAACAGGATATATTCTGCCGGAAAGTCCGACACAGAATGCCGGATTTGAGGAAAGCAATGGTGAACGGGAAGCGCATGAATATCCGGCACTTTCCCTTGCCAAGACGAAACGGATTTCTGATTTACAGGTGTGGGCGGGAGAAAGACCAGTCTGGTTATCCTGGAAACTGGATGGATTAACATTGGTAGTAACTTATGATAACGGAAAACTTGTTAAGATTTTAACAAGAGGAAATGGAACCGTCGGCAGCAATATCACATTTATGAAGGATGCCATTGAAGGGATTCCAAAGACTGTAAAATATAAGGGACATCTGGTAGTCCGTGGCGAAGCAGCTATTACCTATACAGATTTTGAATTAATCAATGATACCATTGAAGATGATGATGAAAAATATGCCAATCCGAGAAATCTTGCATCCGGCACTTTAGGTCTGGATAAGAGCAATCTTGATAAAGTAAAGGAACGCCATATTCATTTTTATGCATTTACACTGGTGCATCTGGATGAAACAATGTCATCCTGGGGAGAACGGATGGATTATCTTGAGAAGCTTGGATTTACGACAGTAGCACATGAATTGACCGATGCGAAAGGGTTGGAGGAAGTTGTAGAACGCTGGACAAAGAAGGTAGAAGATGGTGAAATGGATATTCCGGTAGATGGACTGGTTATCTGTTATGAAGATAATGATTATGCCCAGACAGGTAGTGTTACCGGGCATCATGCGTCAAGAGCCGGTTATGCGTTTAAATGGCAGGATGTCTCTGCGGAGACCACATTAAAATATGTAGAGTGGTCCTGTGCGGCATCTACCATTTCTCCGGTAGCAGTATTTGAGCCGGTTGCACTGGAGGGAACCACCGTAAGCCGAGCCTCCCTTTGTAATATCAGTGAGATGGAACGTCTTGGAATCGGAGAAGATGGGAAGACAACACTTGATATTATTAAAGCAAATAAGATTATTCCAAAATGTATCGGCGTAAAGAAAAAGGAAGGAACTTTTACGATTCCGGAATTCTGTCCGGTATGCCATGCCAGAACAGAAATCAGAATCAGTGAACACAGCGGAACAAAGACTTTACATTGTACGAATCCGGACTGTACCGCAAAGCATGTAAAAAAATTCAGCCGCTTTGTCAGCAAGCCTGGCATGGACATTGACGGATTGTCCATACAGACCATGCTAAAGTTTATGAACTTAGGATATATCCATTATTTTGAAGATATTTATACTCTTAAAAATCATGCGGATGAAATCCGCTCTTTAGACGGATTTGGCGAGAAATCCTGTAACAATATGCTGCAGGCAATTGAAAAGAGCAAAAATGTTGATCCGGTACATTTTATTTATGCACTATGCATTCCGCAGATTGGCACCGATGCAGGAAAGAAAATGATTGCTGCCCTTGGCACAGGAGGTTTCTTTCAGAAACTGCATGCAGGGGAAGGATTTGAAGATATTGACGGAATCGGACCGGAGCGTTCGACTTCCATGCTGGACTGGTACAGACAGAATCAAAACCGTCATACGGTAGCTGCATTAGAAGAAATATTAAACATTGCGGAAGTAGAGCCGAAGGTGACAGAGGGAGGAACCTGTGAAGGACTTACCTTTGTCATTACCGGTGATGTCCATCAGTTTAAAAACCGTACCGAATTTAAAGAGTATGTGGAGAGCCAGAATGGCTCTGTTACCGGCAGTGTTTCTAAGAAGACAGATTATCTTGTGAATAATGATATTGAATCCACATCATCAAAGAATCAGAAAGCAAAGAGTCTTGGCATTCCGATTATTTCTGAAGATATGTTTGTGGAACGTTTCGGAAAGTGAATTGCATATTGAAGTATTCGTAAAATTAAGGTATTATGAAATGAGATATGTGTATATGATGAAAAGAGGTTAGATAATATGCCGATTAAGATAATGAGCGATTTACCGTCCAGAGAGATTCTGGAACGGGAAAATGTGTTTGTTATGGATGAGGGAAGAGCAGAACATCAGGATATCCGCCCAATCCGGATTGGAATACTGAATCTGATGCCATTAAAAGAAGAAACGGAACTGCAGTTGCTGCGTTCACTTGCAAATACACCATTACAGGTTGATGTTACCTTTTTAACGGTATCATCCCATGAATCAAAGAATACATCCATGAGTCATCTGAATCATTTTTATCAGACAATGGATGAAATCTGGGATGAGAATCTGGACGGACTGATTATAACCGGTGCACCGGTAGAAACCATGGAATACGAAGAGGTGGATTACTGGAAGGAAGTCTGTGATATTATGGAGTGGTCTAAGACCCACGTAACATCAACCCTGCATTTATGCTGGGGCGCACAGGCTGCTCTCTATTATCACTATGGTATTCCCAAATATATGCTGGATGAGAAAATGTTTGGAATTTTCGAACATCAGGTAAAGAACCGCAAAGTACCACTGGTAAGGGGATTTGATGACCGCTTTATGGCGCCGCATTCGAGACATTCCGGAATCCGTAAAGAGGATATTGAGAAGGTAAAGGATATTACCATTCTTGCAGAATCAGAAAAAGCAGGTGTATTTCTGGCAATTGCCAATGAGGGACGCAAAATTTTTGTGATGGGACATCCGGAATATGACCGTATTACATTGGATGAGGAATATAAGCGTGATTTGCAGAAAGGGATGGATATTGCCATGCCGGAGAATTATTATCCGGACAATGATATCAATGCAAAACCATTACTGCAGTGGCGTTCACACGGTAATATGTTATATGCAAACTGGCTGAATTATTATGTGTATCAGCAGACACCATATGATTATATCAATACTAGAAAAATTGTGGGAAAATAAGCAGATTTCTTTTTGGGAAAAGGCTTAAGAAAATACAGGGGGCACAATGAAAACGGAGAAAAAAGGTGTAGAGGGACAACTTGATATTTTCGAAGCAATGAATCGTGCTGCAGATGCCATAGACCGGATGGTGGAAGAAGACCAGAAGAAAAAGAAGGCATCCGGAAATAAAACGGAATCCGGAGAGAAGTCTGCAAAAGCTGTAACCGGGCAGAAGAAAAACAAAGAGGATAAAATCATCCGTGGCTGTGATATGCATGCATCCATGCAGAAGACATTTCTAAACCCGGAAGACGGCGATTTTGCCATGATTGCTTATATTGACTACAACAAGGTTTATATCAGGGAATGGAATTCCCCGGCAGCGTTATATACTTTCGAAGAGTCAAAGAAGGCTGTGGATTTTTATATCGACAAACTGACGAAGATAAAGGCAGCAGGAATGGCAGAAGAAACAACAGAGCAGGAACCGTTCAGTGATGTAAAATATCTTTCAGATAATATTTATGCAGAGTGTGAGGGATAAGAATGGAGCATTTAGTATACTACGATATTGCGGCTGCATTTGTTCTTCTGACTGCATTAGTTGCGTATCATTTAAGAAAATACAGTGACAATTTTCAAAGCAGGGTATACCGCGTAATGTTGTATGCTCTGCTTGTCGTATCTACCAGCGACTTTTTACTGTTCTGGGAGGAAATTACTTTCGGAAAAACAGGAACTACAGTCCTGCTCTATATCTGTATTTTAGGACAGGTTGTGGCAGCGGCAGCATATCTTTTGTATATTCTGTGCCTGACAGGAAGAGTGGAACGCTTTATCCGGAAGGAAAAGGGATGGTTGTTTGTACCGGCCTGGATTGTAATCGCATTGCTGGTAGTACAGTTATTTATACCATATCTGTTTAAAGTGGGAACGGATGGCAGCTATCAGAGACAGAATGGAATTATGTTATTCTACCTATGTATGATTTATTTTTATCTGATGGGGGAAGTGTTTCTGGTTCGTTTCCGAAAACGGCTCAGCTTTGAATTATTATTCTCTACGACTGTATTTGCAGTTGTAAGTGTGTTTACACTGGTGCTTCATATTGCATTTCCGGGTTTCCGGTTTCAGTTTTTTGGAATGGCAATGTGCGTACTTTTATATCTGATTTCTTCGGAAAGACCACAGGAATATACGGTGCCGGAGCTTGAAATTATGAACCGGAGGGCATTTTTAAAAGAGTCAGAGGAACGCCTGTTAGGAAGTGAGCGTTTTCCGATGCTTGTCATTAAAGTGCATAATTTAAAGGTGATGCGGCAGACATTGGGAAATGATTCCGTCAATGAATTCCTGAAGGAAATGGCGGCATTTTTTCGTAAGCTTATCGACAATTCCCGTATTTATCAGTTTTCACAGAGCGTATATGTGCTGGCGTTAGACCGGAAGAAGAAGGATATTGATTCTTCCTTACTGATCCGGCAGATTCTGGACCGGTTTGAACAGCCATGGCATTCCGGCAGTGTAGAGACAAAATTCCGGATTCATATCAGCAGTATTGTGTGTCCGCGTGATGCGAATAATCTGAATGGATTAATTGACTATATCCAGTATATGCGTTCATTATCATCTGAAAATGGAAATGTAGTATTAAAGACTGCTGAGATGGATATTGACCGGCCAAAGAGGGAACTTCGTATCCGGAAACTTTTGAATGATGCAGTAGACCATAAAGGTTTCGAAGTCTTTTACCAGCCGATTTATTCGGTGACAGAAAACAGAATCGTATCTGCGGAAGCACTGGTCCGGCTGAAAGATCAGAGTATGGGCTACATTTCTCCGGAAGAATTTATTCCAATTGCAGAAAAGAGCGGAATGATTATGCAGATTGGAGAATTTGTATTTGAGACAGTCTGTCGTTTTATCCAGGAAAAGCAGCTTACAGACTATGGCTTACAGTATATAGAAATAAATCTATCTGTGGTGCAGTGTATGCAGGAAAATCTTGCCGAGCGGTTGACGGAAATAATGAAGAAGTATCATGTAGCACCATCCCAGATTAATCTTGAGATTACTGAGACAGCAGCAGCCCATAGTGATATGTTGGAAAATAATATCAAGATACTGCATAAGCAGGGCATTGAGTTTTCTTTGGATGATTATGGCTCGGGATATTCCAATACGGATTATCTGTTCCGGTTTCCATTCCGTATCGTAAAAATTGATAAAACCATTCTGTGGGAAGCATTTAAAAATGAAAAGGCAATGATTGCATTGCGTAATACTATCCGCATGATTAAAGAACTTGGGCTTGAGATTGTGGTAGAAGGAGTAGAAAACCAGGAATATGTAGATTATCTGACAGAACAGCACTGTGATTATCTGCAGGGATATTTTTATTCCAAGCCGATTCCGGACAGAGATTTCTTAGAACTTTTACGCAGGGAAAATGCACAATATTATGCGGAAAGGTTTTCAAAAAATGAATTATCTGATATAATAACCACATAATATTTTTGTAGGAGGCAAAACGATGGCAGATAATAGAAAAGTTGTTAAAATAAAAGAAGATAACCTTGGGGAAGTACATGTGGCAGATGAGGTCGTTGCTATTATTGCAGGACTTGCAGCAACAGAAGTAGAAGGAGTTGCATCCATGGCTGGCAATATTACCAATGAACTGGTGAGCAAACTTGGAATGAAGAATTTATCTAAGGGTGTTAAGGTAGAAGTGGCAGAGAAAACAGTCAGCGTAGAAGTAGCTTTAAATATTTCTTATGGCTATTCTATTCCAGAAGTATCTGAGAAAGTACAGGAGAAAGTAAAATCTGCAATTGAGACTATGACAGGATTATCCGTAGCAATTGTTAATGTCAGAATTGCTACGGTTGACATGAAAAATACGAAATAATACTTTTGTGATAACCGCAGATGTAGTATAATAAAGAATGCTGTTAAAGCATTCTTTTTTATAGTTACATGGAAGACCAATATTGAAAGGATACAACATGAGCAGGAGAAAAATCAGAGAACAGATATTTAAAATGTTATTCCGTGTGGAATTTTATAGTGAGAAGGAATACGAAGAGCAGATGAATCTGTTTATCGAAGAGAATGAACCGATGGAGAAGCCGGATGAGCGCTATATTGAAGATAAATTTAATAAGATTATTGCTGTTTTAGAGGAAATCGATAAGATTATCAATGAATCATCCAAAGGCTGGAAAACAACCCGTATGGGCAAAGTTGATCTGACCCTGATTCGTCTTGCTGTATATGAGATAAAATATGAAGAGGATATTCCAACCGGAGTAGCCATCAATGAAGCAGTAGAACTGGCAAAAAAATATGGAACAGATGATTCACCGGCATTTATCAATGGAGTATTGGCAAAAATCGCATGATGAAGAAAGTATATGGGGTAACCCAGATTAACCGATACATCAGGAATATGTTTGCCCAGGATTTTGTCCTGCATCAGGTATGTGTGAAGGGTGAGGTATCGAATTGTAAATATCATTCCTCCGGTCATATTTATTTTACTTTAAAGGAAAATAATAGTGCCATCAGTGCAATTATGTTTGCCGGTAACCGGGGTGGGTTATCCTTTCGTATGAAGGATGGCGACAAAGTCGAGGTAACAGGTTCTATTGAAGTATTTGAACGGGACGGCAGATATCAGATATATGCAAAAGAAATTACACTTGCCGGTGCAGGGGATTTATATGCCAGATTTCTTCAATTGAAACAGGAACTTGAGGAAATGGGCATGTTTGCGGAAGAGTATAAAAAACCGATTCCGCAGTATGCCGGACGTATTGGAATTGTTACAGCACCTACCGGGGCTGCAATACAGGATATCCGTAATATTGCTGCACGAAGAAATCCTTATGTGCAGCTTATTCTATATCCGGCACTGGTACAGGGTGAGGGTGCCAAAGAAAGCATTGTAAATGGGATTCATGCATTGGATGCCATGCATTTGGACATTATCATTGTGGGGCGTGGTGGTGGCTCCATAGAGGATTTATGGGCATTCAACGAAGAAATTGTTGCAAGGGCAATTTTTGAATGTGAAACACCGGTTATTTCTGCAGTGGGACATGAAGTGGATTACACCATTGCGGATTATGTGGCAGACTTGCGGGCACCGACTCCGTCTGCAGCAGCAGAACTTGCGGTATATGACAGGAATCAGATGTTACAGCGGATACGGACTGACCGGGTACATCTGATGCGCAGCATGAAGAGTAAAATTGCTGTGATACAGGGACGCATGGAGACACTGAAGGCAAGATTAATGCAACAGAGTCCTGTATATCGTCTGAACAGTCAAAAACAGTATCTGGAGGAATTGCAGCTTCGCTTAGAGCATGGCATGACACAGCAGTTAGATAAGAATAGGGCACGACTTCGGATGTTAGCCCAGCATTTCGATGATATTTCGCCATTGAAACGATTGGGACAGGGATATGCATATGTTTCTGACAGCCGGCAGAATGGTTTAAAAAGTGTTTCACAGGTTTCGAAAGGAGAACAATTGCAGATCAGTGTAAAAGACGGAACTGTTAAGGCAAGAGTAGAAGAAATCATATGCCAGGAGGAAATCGGAAGATGACAGATCATACAATCAATGAAAATGAGACAGATAATATAATGGGAAAAAAAGAAAATGAGAATTTAGAGGATTTATTTGCAGAAGTGGAGCAGTTGATTGCACATATGGAGGAAGACATTTCTCTGGATGAATCCTTTGTCTGTTATGAGCAGGGCATGAAGAAGCTGAAACACTGCAGTGAGAGGATAGATTCGATTGAAAAGAAAATGTTAGTGCTGAATGAACAGGGAATGCTGGAGGAATTTTAATGGATATGACAGCAGAGCTTACAAAGCGGACAGAACAGATTGAAAATATTATAAAAAAATATCTTCCGGAGGAAGAAGGCTATCAGAAGCAGGTAATTGAAGCCATGAATTATAGTTTTCTTGCAGGAGGAAAGCGGTTAAGACCCATGCTGATGTTAGAGACTTACCGCATGTTTGGCGGAAAATCAGAGGTAATTGAACCATTCATGGCAGCCATTGAGATGATTCATACTTATTCTTTAATTCATGATGATCTGCCGGCAATGGATAATGATGAATACCGACGGGGACGAAAGACAACACATATTGTCTATGGAGAAGCCATGGCAATTCTTGCCGGGGATGGTCTTTTGAATTTTGCCTATGAGACAGCATTGACAGCATTACAGACGGAACAGACGCCTAATGTGGCAAAGGCATTGCTTGTATTATCACAGAAAGCTGGAATTTATGGCATGGTAGGGGGACAGACCGTAGATGTTGAAACGGATCAAACACAGTCTGTCACCAGAGACCAGTTAGATTTTATTTATAAATTAAAGACCAGTGCTTTGATTGAAGCATCTATGTTAATCGGTGCAATTCTTGCAGGAGCCACGAAAAGCGAGCAGAAGATTATCGAAGAGGCAGCATCAGAGATTGGTCTGGCATTCCAGATCCAGGATGATATTTTAGATGTTACCGGTAATCAGGAAGTGCTTGGAAAACCAGTTGGCAGTGATGCCAAAAACGAAAAGGCAACTTATGTTACATATGAGGGATTGAAAAAAGCACAGGAAGATGTGAAACGATATTCAAAACATGCAGTGAATTTATTAGAATCGCTGGTGGTAAAAAATGAATTTCTGATTCATCTGGTGGAATATCTGATTCATAGGGAGAAATAAGAACTTCAGAAACCAAAGGAGTAAAGATACATGGTGCTGGAAAAGATTGAGCATGAAAACGATATAAAAAGGATAAATAAAAACGAACTTCCGATTCTGGCAGAGGAAATCCGCTCTTTTTTGATTGATAAAATATCAAAAACCGGTGGGCACCTTGCCTCCAATCTTGGCGTGGTAGAGCTTACCATGGCACTGCATCTTGCTTTTGATTTACCAGAGGATAAAATTATCTGGGATGTAGGACATCAGTCTTATACCCATAAATTACTGACAGGAAGAAAAGCCGGTTTTGATGAACTGAGAAAATACGGCGGCATGAGCGGATTCCCCAAACGTCATGAAAGTGATTGCGACTGCTTTGATACGGGACACAGTTCGACTTCCATATCCGCAGGATTAGGCTATGCAATGGCAAGGGAGATTACCGGAGAAAAGTACAAAGTCATCTCTGTTATCGGAGATGGTGCATTGACCGGCGGAATGGCTTATGAGGCATTGAATAATGCATCCAAATTAAAGTCAAATCTGATTATTGTTTTAAATGACAATAAGATGTCTATATCGGAAAATGTCGGCGGTGTATCCAGATATTTAAGCGGACTTCGTACCGCAGAATCTTATCAGGGATTAAAGAATGGTATTACGAATTCCCTGAACAGCATTCCGAAATATGGAGAACGTATTGTTGAGAAAATCCGTAAGACCAAAAATGGAATCAAGCAGCTTGTGATTCCGGGCATGCTCTTTGAAAATATGGGAATCCTTTATTTAGGACCGGTAGATGGTCATAATATTCCTGCCATGGTGAAATTATTCAAAGAAGCCTCTAAGGTGGAAGGACCGGTTCTGGTACATGTGATTACGGAAAAAGGAAAAGGATACCTTCCGGCAGAACGCCATCCGGCACGTTTTCATGGAACGGAAGCCTTTGATGTTGAGACAGGACTGCCTCTTGTGAAACGGGTAAAAGCCAATTATACCGATATTTTTTCTACGGTTATGCGTAAATTGGGCGACCGGGATGAAAAAGTGGTTGCCATTACAGCGGCAATGGCAGATGGAACCGGACTAAAAAGATTCCGGAATATGTTCCCGGAACGTTTCTTTGATGTGGGAATTGCAGAAGAACATGCAGTGACTTTTGCCGCAGGATTGGCAGCAGCCGGTTTGAAGCCGATTGTAGCGGTTTATTCTTCTTTCCTGCAAAGAGCATATGACCAGATTCTGCATGATGTCTGTATACAGGAATTGCATGTAGTATTTGCCATTGACCGTGCAGGACTTGTGGGCAGTGATGGAGAAACTCATCAGGGAATCTTTGATTTATCTTATCTTTCCTGTCTGCCGAATATGACAATTTTAGCACCTAAGAATAAGTGGGAATTATCAGATATGATAAAATATGCCGTGGATTTTTCCGGACCGATTGCAGTACGATATCCGAGAGGCGAAGCCTTTGATGAATTAAAGGAATATCGGGCACCGTTAGAATATGGTAAGGCAGAAGTTCTTTATGAAGAGAGTGAAATTTTACTTTTGGCAGTAGGAAGCATGGTAAAGACAGCACTTACCGTAAGGGAACAATTAAAAGAAAAAGGTTATTCCTGCTCTCTTGTCAATGCAAGATTTGTGAAGCCTTTTGATGAAGAACTGCTTCTTAAGCTGCAGAAGAATCATAAGCTTCTGGTTACGCTGGAAGAAAATGTGCAATCCGGAGGCTTTGGAGAGCATGTATTGGAATTTATGAATACAAATGGAGATGGTTCCATGGAGGTTTTAAATATTGCAATACCGGATGTGTATGTAGAGCATGGAAATGTAGAACTTCTCCGCAAAGAAACAGGAATTGATGCAGATGGAATTATCGGTAAGATTATAGACAGAAAGGCACAGTAAGAACGATGAAAGAAAGATTGGATGTTCTTTTGGTACAGAAGGGACTGGCAGAATCCAGGGAAAAAGCAAAGACTATGATTATGGAAGGAAATGTCTTTGTGGATGGACAGAGAGAGGATAAAGCAGGAACAAATTTTGATACAGAGGCAGAGATTGAAGTCCGGGGAAATACATTAAAATATGTCAGCCGTGGTGGACTGAAGTTAGAGAAAGCAATGAAGGAATTTGATATTTCTTTAGAGGGAATGGTCTGCATGGATATCGGCGCATCCACCGGCGGATTTACTGACTGTATGTTGCAAAATGGTGCAGTGAAAGTATATTCTGTAGATGTAGGATATGGACAGTTTGCCTGGAAATTAAGAAATGACCCAAGGGTTGTCTGTATGGAGAAAACCAATATCCGTTATGTAACGCCGGAAGATATTGCAGATGTCCTTGATTTTGCATCCGTTGATGTATCTTTTATTTCTCTTACCAAGGTGCTGGTACCGGCAAGGGAGCTGCTGCGGGACGGTGGAAGAATGGTCTGCCTGATTAAGCCACAGTTTGAAGCCGGAAGGGAAAAAGTAGGAAAAAAAGGTGTTGTCCGTGACCCAAAGGTACATGAGGAAGTCATCCATAAGGTAATTGATTTTGCGTTGGAAAATGGATTTTCTGTTCATAATCTTTCCTATTCACCGATTAAGGGGCCGGAGGGAAATATTGAATATCTGGTATATATTGAGAAAAACAGCGAGAGCAAGAAGGAGGAGACCATTGATGTGGAGGCCATCGTAGAGGCGGCACATACATCATTGTCCTAGATATATGAAGCATTTTTTCATAATTGTAAACGCACAAAAAGACAGTGAACTTATTTTTACCAATCAGATTATAGATTACATCAGACGTAAGGGTGGAACCTGTGATTATTTTGCCAGCTTTGAGGAAGAAAAAGCGGAATCAGTGGAAAAAGAAATTCCAACAGAAACCGAGGCGGTGCTTGTTATTGGTGGAGATGGAACATTAATTCGTGCGGCACGCAATCTGGTAAAGAAAAATATTCCGCTGCTGGGAATTAATTTAGGAAAGCTTGGATATCTTTGTGAGGTAGAAGAGAATACGATATTCCCGGCAATTGATGAATTGATGGCTGACCGTTATACCATAGAGCAGAGAATGCTTTTAGATGGCTATACCGTACAAAGTGGCGGAGAGAAGATTCAGAGGGTTGCGTTAAATGATGTGGTCATCCATCGTACGGGAGCACTTCAGATTGTGAATCTGAATGCTTATGTAAATGGAGAGTATCTCTATAATTTTAAGGCGGATGGAATCATTGTGGCAACACCAACCGGTTCCACCGGTTACAGTATGTCGGCAGGTGGCCCTATTGTGGACCCGAAAGCCAACCTTTTACTGTTGACACCAATCAATGCACATACGTTGAATTCCAAGAGCATTGTAATCGGACCGGAAGATGAAATTACCATTGAAGTAGGCATGCGGAGAAGCCAGCGGGATGAGCAGGTGGAAGTGAGCTTCGATGGAGATTCCGGAGTGGAACTTAAGGTTGGTGACAAGATTGTAGTGCATAAGGCAGAAGAATCCGTAGGGATTATTCGCTTGAGTAAGATTAGTTTCCTTGAAATTTTGCGGAAAAAGATGCAGAATTATACATAACAGGAGGGACTGTAATGAAGATAGGACGACATGCAAAGATTCTGGAATTAATTCAGAAGAATGAGATAGGCACACAGGAAGAATTATCTGCAAAGTTGGAGCAGGAAGGATATCATGTGACGCAGGCAACGGTTTCACGGGATATCAGAGAGTTAAAACTGACTAAGGTAGCATTGAGCAATGGCCGTCAGAAATATGTAGCTTTATCTGAAAATAAGGAAGACATGACAGAAAAGTATGTCCGTGTATTCCGGGATGGTTTTGTATCTATGGATATGGCACAGAATATTCTTGTGATTAAGACGGTATCCGGAATGGCAATGGCAGTTGCGGCAGCATTGGATGCCATGGATTGCCATGAAATAGTAGGAAGCATTGCTGGAGATGATACAATTATGTGCGCTGTCCGTACCGTAGAGGATACCACAGCGTTAATGGGACGTCTTCGCCGGATTATGGAAGATTAGAACGGAAGACGAGAGAGAGTAGAAGGAGAAAATATGTTAAGAAACCTGCATGTTAAGAACCTGGCACTCATTGATGAGGCGGAAGTCGATTTTGAAAAAGGGTTAAATATCCTGACCGGAGAGACGGGAGCCGGAAAATCAATTATCATTGGTTCCATTAATCTGGCTCTGGGAGAAAAGGTATCCAAAGAGATGTTAAGGGATAATGAGGAGAATGCTTTTGTGGAGCTGATTTTTGATGTAGAATCAGATGCTTTAAAGAAAGCACTTTCCGGGCTTGATGTTTATCCGGAGGATGATATGCTGATTTTAAGCAGAAAGATTTCCGGAGGAAGAAGCATCGCCAAAATCAATGGGGAAAGTGTTCCGGCATCAAAGATGAAAGCAGTTTCTGCGTTGCTGATAGATATTCATGGACAGCATGAACACCAGTCGCTGCTTAAGAAACAGAAGCATTTAGAAATCCTTGATGATTATGCAAGAAATGAACTGTCGGACATCAAAAGTGAGTTGAAAGAAACTTATAAAAAGTACCGTGAAGTTACGAAAGAGTTAGAAGAAGCTTCTCTGGATGAAGAGAGCCGGATGCGGGAATTATCTCTTTTAGAATATGAAATCCATGAAATTGAAGAAGCTGCATTAACAGCTGACGAAGATGAAGTTTTAGAAACAAAATACCGGAAGCTTCTGAACGGAAAGAAAATCATGGAAGCAATTCATGCAGCCCATGGATTACTCAGCATGGAAGACGGCAGTGCATCGGAGCTGACCGGAAGAGCTCATAGAGAATTGTCATCTGTGGCAGATTATGATGATGCAATTCGTGGGATGGCAGATGAACTTTTGGAAATTGATAATCTTTTGAATGATTTGAACCGGGAAATTGCAGACTATATGGATGAGGCTGAATTTGATGATGAGACTTTTGCCGGGACAGAGCAGCGTCTGGATGAAATCAATCATCTGAAGGCAAAATACGGTCATACGATAGATGAAATTTTAGCATCCTTAGAGGAAAAAAAGGAAAAAGCAGAGAAGCTGCAGAATTATGATGTATATCATAAGAAGCTTATGCAACAGGAAAATGCATTAAAAGAAACATTGCAGAAGCAGTCAGAAAAAGCATCTGCAATCCGCAAAAAATATGCGAAGGAACTGGCAGAAAAAATCAGGGAGCAGTTAGTAGATTTGAACTTCTTAGATGTTCGTTTTGAAATGAAATTTGAACAGAAAGAGACTTTTGGAGCAGATGGCTTTGATGAAGTGGAATTTGTCATTGCAACCAACCCGGGAGAGCCATTAAAACCACTTGGCAGCGTAGCATCCGGTGGAGAATTATCAAGAATTATGCTGGCATTAAAAACAGTGCTTGCTAAAAATGATGAAATAGAAACCTTGATTTTTGACGAAATTGATACAGGAATCAGCGGAAGGACGGCGCAGATGGTATCTGAAAAAATGCATATGATTGCAGAACATCATCAGGTAATCTGCATCACACATCTGCCGCAGATTGCTGCAATGGCAGATGCCCATTTCAGTATTGAAAAATCCGTAGAAAATGAGACAACCATTTCTACCATACGAAGACTCACCGAGGATGAGCAGGTAACTGAATTAGCAAGAATGCTTGGTGGAGTGAGGATTACAGACACCGTATTGGAAAGTGCAAGAGAAATGCTTAACCTGGCACAAAATGCTAAAAAATAAACGATTGAATCAAACAATAATACACATAATAAAAACAGGATATTCAATGAATATCCTGTTTTTATTTTACGCGGGAAAGCTGTAAAGAGAGTTTCCTGTAGTTATTATGCCTGTAGTGAGGAAAATATAATGCGGATGAGATTAATAAGAAAAAGCATAAAAAATATATGGCAGATTATAGTGATTGTCTGGCTGGTATTTGCTTACCAGCTTATGTTAAATATGGTTCCGGATGAAGTAAAACTTATCGATGGTGATTTAAGTAAACTGGACATTTCCATGCCGGTGACCTTCGAATGCCGGGATTCCGGAAAGAGATTTATCGATACATCTGTAATGGAAAATCAGCAGCTGCAAAGCAGCATGGACAAGGCCGGTGCCGAAAGAAATGAAATAGATATGGCTTCAGATACGGTTGTTTTACGAGCGAAGCTATTTGGAATTATACCAATAAAAGAGGTGCAGGCAGATATTGTAGCGGAACAGGAGGTCTATGCCAGCGGGGAAAATATTGGTATTTATGTGCAGACGGATGGCATCTTTGTCATCGGAACGGGAAATTTTGAAGGGATGGATGGAGTACTGTATGCACCGGCACAGAATGTTTTAAAGAGTGGAGATTATATTTGTGCAGTAGATGGAAAAAAGCTTGAAAATAAGGAGGCGTTAATGGATGCTGTCGATAAATGTGAAGGGAAATCTTTAGTGCTTCGGATACGTCGAAATGGAGAAACATTAGAATTATATATACAGCCGAAATTGTCAAAAGAAGAAACGTATAAATTAGGAGTCTGGGTAAGGGATGATCTGGCAGGAATCGGAACACTTACCTATATCAGCCAGGATGGAAGCTATGGGGCACTGGGACATGCGGTAACAGACATGGATACCGGAAGTATGCTGGAAGTGGGGACGGGAAAACTTTATAACAGCAGACTGGTGGGAATCGTAAAAGGAGAATCCGGTAAACCGGGTGAATTATCAGGAGTCATTAATTATGAAGAAAAATATTGTATGGGAGATATTGAGGAGAACTGCGAACGAGGAATCTATGGAACATTACATGAAAAAAATAATTTGCTGGAAAATGCCGTAGCTTATCCGGTTGGTTATAAGCAGGATATTGAACCTGGAGAAGCAGAAATTATCAGTGATATCGACGGAACGATAGCGCATTATAAGATAAGAATTACGGAAGTTAATTATCGGAAGAATAAGGAGAACAAAAGTATTTTATTTGAAGTAGAGGATGCGGCACTGTTAGAGAGCACCGGAGGTATTGTACAGGGAATGAGCGGCAGCCCGGTGATTCAGAACGGAAGGCTGATAGGTGCAGTTACCCATGTGTTCGTCGATGATGCAAAGAAGGGGTATGGTATTTTTATTGAGGATATGTTAGAGATAGAGAAAACGTCGAATCCATAAGAAAAAACAGTTTATAATTTAACGACATGTTTCGACATAATTTATGTCAGGATATAATTATGATACAAAATGTATAAGGGGAAGAAGGCAGCCGTTGTCTTCCGGGCAATATTGATGTCGAAATAAGATGAACGCTTTAGCTTGAAACGACAGAAAAGTTGTGTTTAAATACAAGTAGTTTCATCTTTGTACAAAAGAGTGGAAACGGCAGGAGGTTTGAAATGGAAAAATTAAATGTAGCAATTGCAGATGATAACGAGAGAATGGTACAGCTTTTAGATGAAATCGTAGCCAGCGATAAGGATTTGCAGGTGGTTGGTACGGCGAAGAACGGGGTCGAAGCATATGAGATTATCAAACATAAACAGCCGGATGTTGTTTTATTGGATATAGTTATGCCAAAACTTGACGGACTTGCACTGTTAGAAAAAGTAAAAAAAGATAAATCCATAAGAAAATGTCCTAGTTTTATTATTATCAGTGCGGTAGGACAGGACCGGATTACAGAAGATGCATTTAATCTGGGGGCGGATTATTACATTATGAAGCCCTTCGATAATGATATGATTATCAATCGGATAAAAAGTACAAGAGTGCTCCGGGGAATGAATGCTGTGGAATCAAAAAAAGTCGGAGCATATGAGAAAAAGCCTTCGACAAAGCCGGAGGATCTGGAAAGTAAAGTGACAAATATTATACATGAAATAGGAGTTCCGGCACATATCAAAGGATATCAGTATTTGCGTGAAGCAATTATTATGTCGGTAAATGATATTGAAATGCTTAACTCCATTACAAAAATACTTTATCCGACAATCGCAAAAAAATATCAGACAACAGCCAGCCGCGTAGAACGTGCTATCCGCCACGCAATAGAGGTGGCATGGAGTCGTGGCAAAATGGACACGATTGATGAGCTGTTTGGGTATACGATAAACAATGGAAAAGGTAAACCGACGAATTCAGAATTTATAGCACTGATTGCAGACAGAATCCGCCTGGAATATAAAGCGTATTAAAAGAGTGGTTTCTACAAAATGGCAGCAAAATATAGTATCTGAATCAGACAGTTTAGGTATTTTCTGCTCCCCCATAACGTGGTATAATGAGCGTAAGCAATGAGCAGTGCAGCCGACAGAAATACGCGATACTGTGCTTGCACAAAGTATCGCGTATTTCTGTCGGCTGATAGGGCGAATGCCCGTACATCGAGAAAACCAAGGGTTTTCGAAGATGCACTGCGAAAGAAAGCACAGCGGATTTGCGAGTGTGAGCGTAAATAGGGCGAATGCCCGTACATCGAGAAAGCCGTAGGCTTTCGAAGATGCACTGCGAAAGAAAGCGCAGCGTATTTGTAAAAAGGGTATCAGATTTGGGGGTAACAGAAATGAAGCGGGTATTATTTGTTACATCAGAGGCAGTTCCATTTATCAAAACAGGCGGCCTTGCAGACGTTGCAGGTTCACTGCCAAAATATTTTTCAAAAAACGAATATGAAGTCAGTGTCATGCTGCCGAAGTATATGTGTATCCGTGAGGATATGCGTAAGAAAATGCATCATATATTGCATTTTTATGTAGATTTGGGCTGGCGAAAACAATATGTAGGAATACTGGAGGCAAAGGAAGATGGAATCCAGTATTATTTTATTGATAATGAATTCTATTTTGCGGGAGAAAGACCATATAATAATATTTACGAAGATGTAGAAAAATTTGCATTTTTCTCAAAGGCAGTATTAGAAGCATTGCCGCATATGAATTACCAGCCGGATATTATTCATTGCCATGACTGGCAGACGGGACTGGTTCCGGTATATCTGGAGAATATCTATAAGAAAAATGTATTTTACCAGAATATGAAAACGGTATTTACGATACACAATCTACAGTTCCAGGGGCGCTGGAATCTAAAGGCAGTAAAAGATATTACCGGATTGCCGGATGCTCTTTTTACACCGGACAAATTAGAGTCGTATGGAGAGGGAAATTATCTGAAGGGTGGTATTGTATATGCAGATGCTGTAACAACGGTAAGTCCTACATATGCTTATGAGATAACAACTCCGGATGGTGGCGAAGGCTTGGATGGTCTCATTCGCAGTAACAGCTATAAATTAAGCGGTATTATTAATGGAATCGATTATAATGAATATAATCCGAAAGCGGATCCAAAGATTGCTTATTTATATGATGCCAATGATTTAGAAGAGGGTAAGCGGAAAAACAAGCAGGCACTTTTAAAGGATATGAATCTTCCGTATTCGGATGATGTGATGTTAGTTGGAATTGTTTCAAGAATGACAGAGCAGAAGGGATTTGCACTGGTAGATTATATGATGGATGAACTGCTTTCTTCCGGTAAATTTGAGATTGTTGCCTTAGGAACCGGAGAGGAACGTTATGAGAATATGTTCCGTTATTATGAGAGCAGGTATCCGGACAGACTGAAGGCAAATATTATGTATTACGAAGAAGCAGCACATAGAATTTATGCAGCATCAGATGCTTTTTTGATGCCATCTTTATTTGAACCCTGTGGTCTGAGCCAGTTGATGAGTCTTCGTTATGGAACAGTACCGGTGGTTCGCGAGACCGGTGGCTTAAAGGATACCGTAGAGCCATATAATGAGTATCAGCATACCGGAACAGGTTTTACTTTTTCCAATTATAATGCTCATGAAATGCGTGACAGTCTTTTTTATGCATATCAGGTATTCCATGAGAACCGGACCGGGTGGCTGGATATCGCAAGACGTGGCATGGAGCAGAATTTCTCCTGGTCCAGTTCTGCAAAGGAATATGAAAAATTATATGCTAAATTGTAGTCCGTTCTTCTGACATAGAAGTAAGAAGCTTGTCGGAACGGGAATAGAAATAAGCGTGATCGGATAAGATTTCTTCTTCCTCAACCTGAGTGGAATTTACTTCATGAATCATAGCATTTAAATCCTGTATACAGGTTCCGGGCAGAACAGGAAGAATCAGAAATTCATGAATACTGCTTGGAATCAGATAGAAGTCACATGTGAGCTTATCTGCAATGGAATCTAAAAGATTTGGATAGAGAATGCAGGAAGCACCATAGAGTCTGGCTTTATTGGTTAATACATAAAGCGGTGTTTCGGATTCTTCTTCCATGCTATCTGCAGGAAAGGGCATTGGCATAAGCTTATTGAGTAATGGCATTAATGGTTCAAAATCAGCAGGAAGCTGTGCCGGCGTATTCTCTAAGGCATAAGAATATAACGCATCTGCGGAGACGTTCCAGTAGGAAAGATGAGTGGAACGAATCAGAATAGTGGCGTTTCCCTGACTTGAGCTAGATAAAAGACAATAGAAAACAACTGCAAAATCAAGATAACGAAAATGAGGGATTTCTTTGAGGAGTTCCTCATTTTTCTGATAATGAATCAGTTTAAAGAGGATGCGGTGCCGTACATTTTCAAAATTAGTAAAGAATGCTACATCGACAGAGCTGCTGGGACGGTAAGCCCGGTAAATTTCCCGGATATGTAAAATAATGTTATGTATGCTTTTTCCTGCCTGATATTCTTTGTAATAATCATTGAGATAAATAGTGGGAGAAATGTTGCAGCCCTTTTGCAGAATAGTGAGTCCATCCAAAGTAACGCCATTATTTTTTTGGATTTTATGCAGCTGAATCGTAACATCTGTATCAAACAGAGAATGAATTTGTAACTGGATTTCAGTAAGAAATTGTTGATATGTCATAAAGACCTCCTGGTTAGAAATGGTAAAAATGAATAAATAGAAAAGAAAGTCCATGGATTATTCCAATGGACTTTCAATATATCATCTTGTGTCTTGAATAACAAGAAAGGTAATATGAAATTTTTCTAAAAAATTTCTAATCTTTTAGAGACCAGAATATTTTAGTAAGATTTTAATTTCTTCCAGAGATAGTCATAAGTTTCTGTAGCCGGGATATCAAGACTGTTAAAAATTTCACAGTTTTCTAAAGTTTCCTGATCAGAAAAAATAGTAGTACTTTCCTGAACCTCTTCATCCAGTTCGTCATAAACAGCGGTGTTTGGTGTAGCATACCAGACATAGTCAAAGTTTTCCATACCGATATCTTCACGACAGAGATAATTTAAAAACTGTTCTGCAGCATCCTTATGCTGGCAGGTTTTGGGAATGAACCAGGAGTCCATCCACATATTAGAACCTTCTTTCGGAACCACATAATCAAGATCATCATTATAATCCTGTGCATAGGCAGCCTCTCCGGAATAAATAAGAGCCATTGCAGCATTTCCGGCAATCATTTCATCGGCAGAAGAATCTACCAGATAGGAGTAGACTAAATCTTTCTGGTCACAAAGCATGGAAAGTGCTTCGTTTAATTCATCTTCATCCGTAGTATTGATGGAATAGTCCAAAAGCCGGAGTGCAGGAACGAAGGTATCGCGGACGGAATTTTCCATGATAATCTGTCCCTTATATTTCGGATTCCAGAGAACATTCCAGCTGTCCATATCAGCTTCATCTACCAAGGTTTTATTGTAGAGAATACCAAGTGTGCCGAAGAAATAAGGTAGTGTGTATTTCGTTTCCGGGTCAAAGGCCTTGGAAAATTCCACATAGGTTGGGTCGATGTTTTCGTAAAGTGGAATATTATCATAATCCATTTCTAAGACTTCACCTTCATTGATAAGCTTCTGGATCATATAGTCGGAGGTACAGATTAAATCGTATTTGATGGAACCCGCTTTGTATTTGGTATACATTTCCTCTGGACTTTCGTATTCTTCGTATTTGATGGTAATACCGGTTTCTTTTTCAAATTGCTGGATAACATCCGGCTCTATATATTTTCCATAATTTAAAATAACAAGTGCATTTTCATCCTCTTTCTGTCCACAGCCGGAAAGAGTAAGGAGACCAGCAATAAGCATAAATGAAAATAAGAATTTCTTCATTTCTTAAGACCTTCCTTTCGCATCCTTGACACTGCGGTAATTCATAATCAGAAGAAGCACCAGAGCAAGGAAGAATAAAATCGTAGACAGTGCATACATTTCCGGAATAATACCTTTACGCAGCTGGGTATAAATCATGGTAGACAATGTATTGACACCGGCACCTTTGGTAAAGTAGGTGATGGAAAAATCGTCTAAGGACATTGTCACAGCCATCAGAAAACCGGAGAATACACCAGGCTTGATATCCGGCCATACAATTTTGAAAAATGCATAAAGTGGTGTTGCGCCTAAGTCTCTGGCGGCCTCGTAGGTATGGGAGGAGGTGTTGGAAAGCTTAGGCAGTACATTTAAAATGACATATGGAATGTCAAAGGTAATATGTGCAATCAATACGGTTGATGTTCCAAGCGCTGTAAAGCGGACAAAAAGCAGCATCAGGGAAATACCGGTTACAATATCTGCATTCAGAAGTGGAATGTTAGTTGCACCAAGCATAATCTGACGGTTCCTTTTCCGCATGGCACTGATTCCGATTGCTGCCATGGTTCCGATTATTGTAGCAATCACAGAAGATGCAACGGTAATCAGAATCGTGGTATAAAAGGCATTCATAATAGTCGGGTCAGAAACAAGATTGCGATACCATTCTGTCGTAAATCCGCCCCATTTTACACGGGAGAGGGAGTTGTTGAAGGAAAGTACAATCAGAACTCCAATCGGAAGATACAGAAACAGGAAAATAATTGCAAGATAAATTCTTGATAAACTTTTCTTTACCATACTGCATGCCCTCCTGATTCACCGGCACGATTCATAAATGCCATACTGATTAATACAAAAAGCATAAGTACAATGGAAAGTCCGGAACCTAAATTCCAGTAGGAACCCTGCATGAAGGACTGCTCAATAACATTTCCAATGAGAAGTACTTTACCTCCGCCTAAAAGGTCTGAAATAACAAAGGAGGTAAGTGCCGGTACGAATACCATAATAATTCCACTGATAATTCCAGGCACAGTAAGCGGCAGAATGATACGGAAGAAGGTGATAAAACTGTTGGCACCTAAATCCCTTGCCGCATCTATTGTTTCCTTGCGGATACGTACTATGGAATTGTAAATCGGCATAATCATAAATGGAAGAAAATCATAAATCATGCCAAATACAACGGCTCCCTGGGTATTTAACATATGAAGCTTCGGGATGCCAAAAATGGAAAGGAATCCATTGATAATTCCATTATTGGAAAGTAACATCTGCCATGCTAAAATACGCAGCATGAAGTTCATCCACATTGGCAGGACGAAGATAAATACCACAAAGCTCTGATGCTTGATATGAAGACTGTTTAATATCATGGCAAGCGGGTAGGAGAGCAGGAGACAGACAACCGTACATAAGATACCAAGCTTCAAGGAAAGCAGGAGTGCTTTTATATGTACCGGGTCTGCAATTGCAGCAATATTTGCCCAGGTAAAACCACCGTCACTGTTGGTGAATGCGTAATATAATATCATCAGAATCGGAAGTACAGTAAATCCAATAATCCAGACCAGATAAGGTCCGGCTAAAAGTCTTTTTCTGGCATTATGCATCGAGTTCCACCGCCTTTTCGTCACTGGATTCCGGTTTATGCATAATCTGGATATTGAAAGGGATTACCTTCATTCCTACATGGCTTCCGGTTTCAAAATATTTGGTGGTATGAACAAGCCATTCATAGCCGCCAGCCATAATTTCGATTTCATAGTGGACACCCTTGAAGATAACAGAAGTAATATCACCATCCATAAAACCGGTGCCGGCTTCTACAATCTCAATATCTTCCGGGCGGATGACTACGTCTACCGGTTTATTATTACCAAAACCGGTGTCGACACATTCGTGCTTGATGCCTAAGAAGCTGACTAATTTATCCTCAATCATGACACCGTCAATGATATTGCTGTCTCCGATAAAGTCGGCAACGAATGCATTTTCCGGCTCATTATAAATATCTTCCGGAGTACCAATCTGCTGGATATAGCCCTGATTCATGACAGCAATGGTGTCTGACATGGTAAGGGCTTCTTCCTGGTCGTGGGTAACATAGATAAAAGTAATGCCAAGTTCATTTTTCAGACGAATCAGTTCGTACTGCATGTCCTGACGCATTTTTAAATCCAGTGCGCCCAAAGGCTCGTCTAAAAGGAGCACCTTTGGTTCATTTACAATGGCACGGGCAATGGCAATACGCTGCTGCTGGCCACCGCTTAAGGAATCAATGCTGCGGTTTTCATAACCGTCTAAGTTTACAAGCTTTAAGGCATATTTGATTTTATCCTGAATATAAGCCTTGCTTTTTTTACTGATTTTTAAACCAAAAGCAATATTATCTGCAATGCTCATATGGGTAAAAAGTGCGTATTTCTGGAATACGGTATTTAATTTACGCTCATTTGGCGGAAGAGAAGTAATATCTTTTCCATCAAAAATAATACGTCCGGTGTCCGGTGTCTCAAAACCACCGATAAGACGCAGGGTAGTAGTCTTTCCACAGCCGGAAGGTCCCAGCAGTGTTAAGAATTCGTTTTCCTTTACATAAAGATTTAAGTCATCCAAAATCATATTTCCGTCATAAGTTTTGGTAATATTTTCTAATTGTATTAATTTCTTGCCCATCATAACCTCCTAAAAACTTGGCGGGTTTGTAACCCAGATAAGAACGGCATCTTTCCTGCCGGTATTTTCGATATGGTGCTTTTTATTGGACTTAAGATAAAAAGACTCCCCCTGTCTTGCAGTATAAGTACGGGTACCATATATGATTTTAATGGAGCCCTTAAGTACATAGCCGAATTCTTCTCCCTCATGTGGAAGATAGATGTCTGATGTGCCGCCGGGCTTCAGCGTCAGCCGTACCGGTTCCATCATATCTTTCTGGGCACCGGGAACCATCCATTCGATTAAGCTCCTGTGTTCCGCATCTTCTTTTTCAAAATAATCTTCATTTTTAAAGACAAGCTGTGCAGGTTCATCATCTGCAAAAAATTCTGCCGGCGTAGTGCCGAGACACTGGATAATATCTAAAAGTGTACCCACGGAAGGAGATGTAAGATTACGCTCTAACTGGGAGATAAATCCTTTGGATAATTCCAGACGGTCAGCCAGTTCCTGCTGGGTGAGACCGTAGAGAATCCGCAGCTCCTTGATTTTATTTCCAATATCCATTTTGTACTTCCTTTCCATGAAAAGTGATTTTACATAGTTTTTACAAAATGAAGCTAATAATGTATTTGAAGTTTAATAATAATAAACTCACTAAGGAGTATTATGAGAAATTGAAAGAGAAATGTCAATACTATTTTTAGATTATTTTTAGACAACAAAAAAAGCTCCCGAGGGGACTCGAACCCCTGACCTACGCATTACGAATGCGCCGCTCTACCAACTGAGCCACGGAAGCAGAATAATCTGGTTATATGCGAAATAAAATATTTTTCTCAGACAACCCTTTATTTATTAAAATCATACTATAATATTATATATAGAAAAAAATAAATTTGCAATGTTTTTTTGAAAAAAGTTGTTCTTTCAATGGTTACTTGGTATAATGGGCGTAGATGTGTAAGAACCGGAGAAAGATGAACCGGCTTATGAAAAGGGAAATCATTACAAGGAGGAAGTTTTTTTCATGGAAGTGAAGGAATTTGTTTCAGGGGGAAAGAAAACTGAGGACAGTAAGAAGAATATGAAGAAGAAAATCAACAGCGCAAAGAAAAATTATGCAAAGAAGAACAGTCAGTTTACGATTGCAGAATTAAAGGAAAACAGCGCGCTGATTATGTTATGTGTATTTGTGGTTTTTGCCGTATTGGAAATTGTTCTGGGTATACTGGTATGGAAGATGCCGGTAGTGAGCGTATGTATTGTAGTGTTGATTGAAGCGGGACTTGCTGCATGTCTGCATAACCTTCCTGTCTGGCTGCATGGAATTGTTGCAGCAGCAGAGATTGTCGTTGGAATAATTTCCGGTAAAGTGATATTTATGCTGATTGGAATTTTATGCTATGGGGCAGCTTTGTTTGCCTTAAAATTCCAGAAGGAAAATAATCCGCTTTCTATATTAAAATAAGAAGAAATCATACCAGGAGATAAAACATGGATCCCTTACAATTAGTAGAGTTATTAAGAGGACACAGAACTTATATTCAGACACATAATTTTCCAGATCCGGATGCGATTGCCAGTGCCTTTGGCTTACAGCATTTTTTAAATTACCATGGGATTAAAGCAGATATCTGTTATGATGGCAAGATTGAACGCCTGAGTACAAGAAAGATGTTTGATACATTTCATATTGATATTTTGTCTAAAGAAGATTTGGATGATATGAAGAAAGAGGACTATATTGTTACCGTAGACTCCCAGAAATATAATACGAATCTGACCGATTTTATCGGGGATGAGGTGGCATGTATTGACCATCATCCGACAGTAATTGCCTGTGAATATGCTTATAAAGATGTGCGCCGTGTAGGAGCCTGTGCCACAATGATTGCAGAGTATTTTTATCTTACCAATACACCAATGAGCCAGGATGTGGCGGCAGCACTGGCATATGGCATCAAGATGGATACGGATGACTTTGTTCGTGGTACAACAAAGCTTGATGTGGATATGTTTGCATACATCTATCCAATGGCAGATGTGGAAGAGTTAAAATCCATGTATGTAAATGTAATGGAGTTTTCTGATTTAAAGGCATATGGTGCAGCAATCGATAATATCCACATTTATGATGATGTGGGATTTGCATCGATTCCGTTTGATTGTCCGGATGCGCTGATTGCAATTATTTCAGACTTTATTTTATCTCTTGATGTAGTTAATATTTCCGTGATTTATGCAATCCGTTCTGATGGCATTAAGTTTTCTGTCCGGAGTGCATTCAATCATGTAGATGCCGGAAGAGTTGTAGCAAAGGCATTAGCAGATTATGGAAACGGTGGCGGACATCCGGCAATGGCTGGCGGCTTCATTCCAAAGAAGAATATGGAAAAGTTGGAACCGGACCGGGATTATAAATTAGAAATGCTGTTCTTAGAGCAGATCAAGACAGAAGAAGGAAGGTAAGATACCATGGCAGAAAATCAGGTGAAGATAACCTATCATATTTATCTTGAGGCAGAGGATGTATCCCAGTCGAGAATTTTATCCAGTACCTCTTATGTAAAGAACTTATTTAAAAATTGCGGCAATCATTATTTTCAGGGTGTAGACTTTGATGATGAAAGTGATTTGGATGATTTTACCCTGCGTCTCTTTGTGGAGCAGGAAATCTTAGAAGAAGAGTGCAGCGTAGAGGCAGATGCAAAAGACTTTCCGGCAGATATGGCAGAATTCTTGGATAATATAGCCCAGGCACATTCTTTCCTTGATATGGAAGGTGATTTTATCGTGGAATATCAGGGCGAGAAAGTAAGTTTTAAGTTTGCTTCTGAAGCAGGAGCAGATTACTGTGACTTTGAAGAAATCGAAGAAGCATAAAAATTCATAAGCAATTTCCTGTAAAGTAAGAAAGAGAAAGGCAGTATGAAGAGCAGGTGCAATTCATACCGCCTTTCTTTAGTTCCTCTTTAAGCAGAGCTTCTCAAAACTTCCAATCAGCTGATAGAGCAGCATGGCAATGAGACAGAGAATCAGAATCGATAAGATGACCCAGTCTAATTTAAAAACCTGGCTGCCATAAATAATAAGATAGCCTAAGCCTTTTTTTGCTGCAATAAATTCACCGATGATAACACCAACCAGACAAAGACCGATGTTGACTTTCATAATAGAAAGCAGGGTGGGAATACAGCCCGGCAGCATAATTTTAAACATGACATCATTACGGGTGCCGCCTAATGTCTTTATCAGAAGAATCTTTTCTTTATCCATATCACAAAAAGCAGTGTAAAGACTCAGAATAGAGCCAAAGATAGCTACGGACATACCGGTGATGATAATGGTCTTGTAATTGCCTCCCAGCCATACAATCAGCAGCGGAGCCAGCGCAGATTTTGGCAGGGAATTTAAAACCACAAGATAAGGCTCTAAGGTTTCGGATAAGGTTTTGGAAAACCAGAGGATTGCAGCAATCAGTAATGTTAAAATAATAACAAAGAAAAAGCTGCTTAAGGTTTCAAACAGGGTGATTCCAATGTGATAAAGGAGCTTCTGACCGGTAATCATCTGGTAGAAGCAGATGATAAGTCTGGTGGGACTGCTGAAAATAAAGGGGTCGATTTTTCCATATCTGGCACAAAGCTCCCATTGTAATAAAAAGACAACAAGAATCAGAACGCGAAAGATTTTTATTTTAAGCTGATGCCTGCGGCATTGCCGTAAGTACATAAGCTGTGCAGAGGATGGGTTATTCATTTTGATTAAATTCCTTCCATATTAAGTTAAAATAGGATTTAAAATGGCTGTCATTCCGTTTTTCTAAAGGCGTAAGACCAGGATCAAAAGATATGGGTATAATGGAGCGGATTGTGCCCGGCCGGTGGCTTAAGACAATAACACGGTCTCCCATGGAAATTGCTTCGGATAAATCATGGGTTACAAGAATGGCGGTTTTATGTTCCTGCCGCAGAATGGTACCGATGTCATTGCTGACATTAAGGCGGGTCTGATAATCTAATGCCGAGAAGGGTTCATCTAAGAGAAGCAGCTCCGGGCGAAGTACCAGGGTCCGAATCAGGGCAGCCCGCTGCCGCATGCCGCCGGAAAGCTCAGAAGGACGTTTTGCAGCAAAATCGGCAAGTCCATAAGTTTCTAACAGCCGGCTGGCATAAGCAAGATTTTCTGGTGTCATTTTGTGCTGGATTTCCAGCCCTAATTGGACATTGGATGCGATGGTACGCCACTCTAAGAGATGGTCTTTCTGGAGCATGTATCCCATATTTAAAATATCCTTTGACTGCAGGGGGTGACCCATGAAGGAAATGCTGCCGCCGGATGGGACAAGAAGACCACAGATAAGGGATAAAAGTGTTGATTTGCCACATCCACTGGGACCTACAATAGCAACAAATTCTCCATTGGATAAAGTAAAACTGATATTGGACAGAGCCTTGGTTTCGCCGTCTTTTGTATGATAAATATAATCTATATTGGACAATTCAAGGATGGAGCACATGGTATTCACCTGATAGAAGTTTATAGGATAATATATGTGAAAAAATGAGATTGGTCACCCGGATTGACAGAAGAAAAGGATAGATTATAATAGGAACAGAATCGACAGAAATTTTGAATGGGAAAGGTAAATACGATGAAAGAAAATTACCAGAAAATATTAGATGAAATGATTGCCGGATTAGAAGAAAAAGGAGAAGTTCCGAAACTTTTGCTTCATAGCTGCTGTGCACCATGCAGTTCTTATGTATTAGAGTATCTTTCCAACTATTTTTATATTACGGTGTTGTATTATAATCCCAATATTTATCCGGAGGATGAATATTATCACAGAGCAGCGGAGCAGAAACGCTTTATTAAAGAATTTCCAACGAAATATCCTGTCACCTATGTGGAAGGAAACTTTGAACCGGAGCGTTTTTATGAAACAGTAAAAGGTTATGAAAATATCCGGGAGGGTGGCGAACGGTGTTTCCGCTGCTATGAATTAAGACTGCGGGAAGCGGCAGAGTATGCGAAAAAATTAAATTGTGATTATTTTACGACAACGCTGTCTATCAGTCCCATGAAGAATGCTGTAAAGTTAAATGAGATTGGCGGAAGGCTGGCTGAAGAATATGGCATTCCCTATTTATATTCGGATTTTAAGAAACGGGATGGCTATAAGCGTTCTACCGTAATTTCGGCAGAGTATGGCATGTACCGGCAGGATTATTGTGGCTGTGTATTTTCGAAGCGGGAGCGGGAAGAACAGAAAAGAGAACGTGCGGCGCAGGAAAGTGAGCAGACAGTACAGGAGTGATTTCTTCTGGTTGTCATTTTATGAAAAATAAGGTATACTTTCAGAAGTTAGTTATGGATTTTAGTTTAGAATAAGTACGGACATCCGTATGGAAAGAGAGGATAAAAGAGTGGCACAGTTATGGGGCGGACGATTTACCAAAGAGACAGACAAGCTCGTTTACAATTTTAATGCGTCTATATCATTTGATCAGAAATTATATAAACAGGATATGGAAGGCAGCATTGCACATGTGAAAATGCTTGGAAAACAGGGCATTTTAACAGAGAAAGAAATGCAGGATATTGTAGACTGTTTAAAAGAAATCTTAAAAGAAGTAGAAGAAGGAAAGCTTATTATTTCCGATGAATACGAAGACATTCACAGCTTTGTAGAGGCAAAGCTCATTGACCGTCTGGGAGATACCGGTAAGAAATTACATACCGGACGAAGCAGAAATGATCAGGTTGCACTGGACATGCGTCTTTATACCAGACAGGAAGTATTGCATACTGACAAGCTGGTAAAAGAACTTCTTGAGACCATTCTTAAGATTATGGAAGAAAATACCGAGACGATTATGCCGGGATTTACCCATCTTCAGAAAGCACAGCCGATTACACTGGCACATCATATGGGAGCTTATTTTGAGATGTTCCGCCGTGACAGACTCCGCCTGCAGGATATTTTTCAGAGAATGAATTACTGTCCGTTAGGTTCCGGTGCCCTGGCAGGAACTACTTATCCATTAGACCGTGAATATACCGCAGAATTACTTGGTTTCTATGGACCAACCTTAAACAGTATGGATGGCGTATCAGACCGTGACTACTTAATCGAATTTTTATCTGCATTATCAACGATTATGATGCATTTAAGCCGTTTCTCAGAAGAAGTTATCATCTGGAATTCCAATGAATATCAGTTTGTAGAGATTGACGATGCATACAGCACCGGAAGCAGCATTATGCCACAGAAGAAAAATCCGGATATTGCAGAATTGGTACGTGGAAAGACCGGAAGAGTGTATGGTGCACTGATGTCATTGCTTACTACAATGAAGGGAATTCCCCTTGCGTATAATAAAGATATGCAGGAAGACAAGGAGCTTTCCTTTGATGCCATGGATACTGCAAAAGGCTGTCTGGCACTCTTTAACGGTATGCTCGCAACTATGAAATTCAATAAAGAAAAAATGCATGACAGTGCCAACAAGGGATTTACCAATGCGACAGATGCAGCCGATTATCTGGTAAATCATGGCGTTCCTTTCCGTGATGCCCACGGTATTGTAGGAAGAATCGTGCTTTATTGTCTGGATAAGAAGATTGCCATTGATGATATGTCATTGGATGAGTTAAAGGCAATCTGTCCGGTATTTGAAGAAGATATCTATGAAGCAATTTCCATGGAAACCTGTGTTAATAAACGTCTGACTGTTGGTGCGCCTGGTAAAGACGCAATGGAAAAAGTCATTGCATTGCATAAGGAATATCTGTCAAAGGACTGGCAGGATGAGTTGAATCTGCCGGAAGAGGCGTAGAAAATAAGTAGCTTATTTTAAAAAATTGGTACATATGTATAAGAAAAATGCAATTCACTTAGTAATTTTTGATAAATTGTGAATTGCATTTTTTGTATAAATAGGATAGTATATTTATCAGAAAGACAACTGTTCGCGATAGACGAACATAAAAACGTGAGGAGAAAAAGAAATGAGCAGCAAATTAAAAGTTGGTATTTTAGGTGGAACAGGAATGGTAGGTCAGAGATTTATCTCTCTTCTGGAGAATCATCCATGGTTTGAGGTAACTACAATTGCAGCAAGCCCAAGAAGTGCAGGAAAGACCTATGCAGAAGCAGTTGGAGATCGTTGGAAAATGGATACTCCAATGCCGGAAGCCGTTAAAAATATTGTAGTAAAGAATGTAAATGAAGTAGAAAATGTTGCAGCAGAAGTTGATTTCGTATTCAGTGCCGTAGATATGACCAAAGATGAAATCAAAGCAATTGAAGAAGCATATGCTAAAACAGAGACTCCTGTTGTTTCTAACAACAGTGCACACAGATGGACACCGGATGTTCCTATGGTAGTACCTGAAATCAATCCGGAACATATGAAAGTAATCGAATTCCAGCGCAAGAGACTGGGAACCAAGAGAGGATTCGTTGCAGTAAAACCAAACTGCTCCATCCAGAGTTATGCTCCTGTTCTTACAGCATGGAAAGAATTTGAACCATATGAAGTAGTAGCAACCACCTATCAGGCAATTTCCGGTGCCGGAAAAACCTTTAAGGACTGGCCGGAAATGGTTGGAAATATTATCCCATACATTGGTGGTGAAGAAGAAAAATCCGAAAAAGAGCCGCTTCGTATCTGGGGTGAAATCAAAGATGGTGTTATCGTACCTGCTGCATCACCGGTTATTACCTGCCAGTGTATCCGTGTTCCGGTATTAAACGGACATACAGCAGCTGTATTTGTTAAGTTCAAAAAGAACCCTACAAAAGAGCAGTTAATCGAAAAATTAGTAAACTTCAAGGGAGTACCACAGGAATTAAATCTTCCAAGTGCACCAAAGCAGTTTATCCAGTACTTAGAAGAAGACAACAGACCACAGGTTTCTATGGATGTTAACTATGAAAACGGTATGGGAATCAGTGTTGGACGTCTTCGTGAGGACACCGTATATGATTGGAAATTCGTAGGATTATCCCACAATACCGTACGTGGTGCGGCTGGTGGAGCTGTTCTTTGTGCAGAACTTTTAAAAGCACAGGGTTACATTACTGCAAAATAAGCAGCAAAATATGTAACAAAATGAAGACAGAAAAGAATGTGCCAAGGCACATTCTTTTTTATCGTTTTGGCGTTGATAGAAAAATTAAAATGTGATATTATTTCTGTTAGAGTGACTTCTTAAAATTAGAAATTCTGGAGGATATTACTAATGATGATTCAGACATCCGAATTAAAGAAATTAGAAGAGGTATATGGACAGTCCGGCAATCAGATTGTTCTTTTATATGGAAGAGATAACTGCCAGAAAGAGCAGTTAATAAAAGAATTCTGTAAGGAGAAAAAGTTTTTTTACTATCGCGCCAGACAGGCATCCGAAAGGGAACAGGTTTTACAGATGGGGCAGGAAGTGGAAGCAAAATACGGGATTCGTCTGACACGCTATAGTTATGATGAATTCTTTAACCGCATCAAGAGTGGAGACCCGACCAAGCTTGTGGTTGTCATTGATGAATTCCAGTATATTGCCAGAAAAGATGTCGGCTTTATGAACAGCATTCTGAAACTGAAAGCAAAGAAATTATATCCGGGTCCTGTTATGATTATTCTGACCAGCTCTTCACTGGTATGGGTAGAGGAAGACTGCAGAGAAAAATATGGTGAATACTTAAAGAAGGTAGACGCAGCCATCCGCATGGAGGATGCGACATTTCTTGATGTGGTTCGACATTTCCCAGAATATGGAACCAGTCAGGCAGTGCAGGTCTATGGAATTATTGGAGGTGTGCCGGGTTATCTTGCGCGCTGGAACTCCAAAAAGAGTATTAAGGAAAATGTCTGTCGGCATATTTTGTCTCCGGATGGCTTCCTGTTCCATGAGGCGGAAAATTATATCAGCATTGAATTAAGAGAACTTTCTGTATATAATACAATACTTGCAGCATTGGCTTCTGGAAATAATAAGCTGAATGACCTCTTTTTAAAGACAGGCTTCTCCAGAGCAAAAATCAGTGTCTACATGAAGAACCTGATGGCATTTGATGTGGTAGAAAAGGTGGTTTCCTTTGATACCGGTGGCTGGGAGAATACGAAAAAGGGTGTTTACCGCATTGCCAATACTTATGTGAATTTCTGGTTCCGTTTTGTCTATCCACATTTATCGGACTTATATATGATGGCACCGGAAGAATTTTATGATACTTATATTGAAAAAGATTTAGATGACTATATGAACCGTTATTTTGTCAAGGTCTGCCGGGAATATCTGACTTTATTAAATCGTATTGGTAAACTTCCGATTGACATTCACCGGATTGGAACCTGGGTTGGAAAGAAGGGCAATATCGATATTGTCGCCCAGAACAGTGTCCGTGAGAGTATTGTCGGAATCTGTAACTGGTCAGAGCCTTATATGACCCGCACGGCAGGTGAAGCATTGCTTGATAATCTGAAGCAGGCAAAAATTTCTGCAAAATATCTTTATATGTTTTCCGCACGGGAATTTGCAGAGGATTTAAAGCAGATGGCAGAAGAAGATAAAAGATTTGTCCTGATCGATATGAAGGAATTATAAAGTGCCGGAAAAGTCAAAAAATGATAAAAAGTCAAAATGATAAAAAGACATAATAATAGAAAAGGCACAGAAATTGGAGGAAATAACGGTTGGGTAAGTCGTTAATTATCACTGAGAAACCAAGTGTTGCCCGGGAATTTGCACGAATTCTTGGCGTATCCGGCAGAAATGACGGATATATCGAAGACAGTCACTATGCCATTACCTGGTGTGTTGGTCATCTGGTGGAAATGGTATATCCGGAAGAATATGATATAAAATATAAGAAGTGGAAGTTAGAAGACCTTCCATTTCTTCCGAAAGATTATAAATATAATGTCATACCATCTGTAAGCAAACAGTATGACATCGTACATAAGCTTTTACACCGGGAAGATATTGATACCGTTTACTGGGCAGGCGATGCCGGAAAAGAAGGACAGACCATTGAAGAGAATATCCGGCGGTTCGGTGGAGTCCGTGAAGGTATGAAAGAACTGCGGGTATGGATAGATTCGCAGACGGAGGAAGAAATTAAAAGAGGAATTGCGGAAGCAAGACCAATGTCGGATTATGATAATCTTGCTAATTCCGGGATTATGCGTACCATTGAAGACTATGCCATGGGAATTAATTTTTCCCGTGTCATGTCTGTAAAATATGGAAATCTTTTAAATGATGCTGCAGGAACCAAGTCCTATACTGCAATTGCAGTTGGCCGTGTCATGACCTGTGTACTTGGCATGGTTGTAATCCGGGAGCGGGAAATCCGTAATTTTGTAGAGACACCATTTTACCGGGTGGTGGGAAATTTCTTTGATGCAGAGATAGAAGGTGAATGGAAAGCGGTAGAAGGTTCTTCTTATTATGCATCTCCGTTGCTTTATAAAGAGAATGGATTCAAAGAAAAAGTACATGCAGAAAAATTAATTGAAGAATTAACTAATAAAACAGCGATTGTAAAAACAGTGGATAAAGGAATTTCAAAGAAACGTGCACCGCTTTTGTTTAACCTGGCGGAGCTTCAGGCAGAGTGCTCGAAAAGGTTTAAAATCAGCCCGGACGAGACGCTGCAGGTAGCACAGGACTTATATGAAAGAAAGCTGACTACTTATCCGAGAACGGATGCCAGAGTGTTGTCTTCTGCCGTTGCAAAAGAAATCAGTAAGAATATCAGAGGACTCCGTTCCTTTGAGCCGGTTGCTCCTTTTGTGCAAAATATTGTGGAGCATGGTTTATATAAAAATATCGGAAAGAGTAGTTATACCGATGACAGTAAGATTACAGACCATTATGCTATTATTCCAACCGGACAGGTCAATGAATATAAGTCGCTGACGGAATTGCAGAAGCGGGTCTACGAACTGATCGTGCGGCGTTTCTTAAGTATTTTCTATCCGCCGGCACAGTATCAGACGGTAAAGCTGACCATCGGAATTGAAAAGGAATCTTTCTTTGCCGGAGCAAAAGTATTAAAGGTTCCCGGATATCTTGAAGTTGCCGGAAGACCGGATACCAAAGAAAAACGGGAAAAGGAAGATGGTGACGGAGAAGAAAACAATCCGAAGAACAGCGCAGCATTACTAAAACTTGCAGATAGTCTCAAAGAAGGAGATACCGCAGAAGTAAAAGAATTTCTGGTAAAAGAGGGAAAGACTTCTCCACCAAAGCGTTATACTTCAGGTTCCATGGTGCTTGCCATGGAAAATGCGGGACAGTTAATCGAGGAAGAGGAATTAAGAGAACAGATTAAAGGCTCCGGAATTGGAACCTCTGCTACAAGGGCAGAAATCATCAAGAAGCTGGTGCGTATCGGCTATCTTGCTTTGAATAAGAAAACACAGGTGCTGACGCCGGAAGCCTTAGGCGAGATGGTTTATGAAGTGGTGAATATGACTGTTCCGGCACTTTTGAATCCAAAGATGACCGCTTCCTGGGAAAAGGGCTTGGATGGCATTACCCAGGGAACCGTTCCGATGGAAGATTACCGGGAGAAGTTAGAAGAATTTATCCGGAAAGAAACAGTTTCCATGATAAATGAGAATCTCACCAGCCAGATTGCCGGGCAGATCCGGCCATTGGCTGGCAGCAATGCCAAAGATATGAAGGCAAAGGTTAAAATCGGAGCAACCTGTCCGGTCTGTGGCGGTGAGATTGAGACTACACCTTTTGGTTATGGTTGCTCAAATTATAATAAAGATGGCAGTGGCTGCCGTTTTGCTATTGGTTCCATCGCCGGAAGAGAGCTTAACGATGAAGAAGTAAAGCAGTTATTGAGCGAAGGCAGAACCGGAGTCTTAAAGGGATTTACTTCGAAGAATAAGAAGAAGTTTTCTGCCTGCCTTGTGATGACAAAGGATGAAGAAGGAAAACCGAATATAACCTTTGATTTTTCACAGAATGAGCCGGAGACCATAGAGGGCGTAAGCTGTCCGTTGTGTGGCGGAGCAATAGAAATAAAGCCATTTGGTTATGGCTGTGCCAATTATAAAGCGGAAGATGAGTCTGGCTGCCGGTTTGCCATTGGCAAAATAGCCGGGAAAGATTTAAACACCGCCCAGGTGAAGGAGCTTCTGACCAATGGAAGAACCGGAACGATTCGTGGATTTACTTCAAAGAATAAGAAGAAATTTGATGCCTGCCTGATGCTTGGAGAAGATGAGAATGGAAAGAAAGTCCTGAAATTTGATTTTGAGCATGTGGAAGCAAAGAAGGTAAAAGATGTAAAATGTCCACTGTGTCAGGGTGATATTGTGCAGACTCCATTTGGCTATGGCTGTGCCAATTATGACAGAAACAAAGAGGACAGCTGCCGTTTCTCAATCGGTAAAATAGCTGGAGTAAAATTAAAGGAAACGCAGGTGAAAGCACTTTTACTAACTGGAAAGACAGAAATTATAACAGGATTTAAGTCTAAGAATGGCAAGAAATTTGATGCACCATTGAAGCTTACCGAGGATGGACGCATTGAATTTGACTTTCCGGAGCGTCCGAAACCGGAAGAGACAAAAGTAAAATGTCCAAAGTGTGGGGCATTGTTAAAGAAAAGCCAGTGGTACTATGAATGTGACTGCGGATTCCGGGTGAACCGTTATATAGCAAAGGTGGAACTGGCTGAAGAAGTATTAGAAGAGCTTTTTACAAAAGGATATACCGCTAAAAAAATAACCGGATTTACTTCGAAAGCAGGAAATGTATTTGATACCTGTCTGAAGTTTGAAGAGGATGAAATCCGTTTTGATTTTGACCGGAAACCGGAAGAAGAAAGAGAGGAAGAGAAAGATGGAACAGTGCAAAATCAGTAATATGTATACATTAGAGGAGACAATCGCAAAGGATTATCTTGCACAATTTACTTATCCGTGGGAGGCACTTGCCGGAATCGGAGATTATATCAAAGAACTGGGAAAAACATTGAATCCGGATGTTTATGAACAGAAGGGTGAGGATATCTGGGTGGCAAAATCCGCTGCCGTGGCACCGACAGCATGTTTAAATGGACCTTTAATTATTGATGAAAATGCTGAAATACGACACTGTGCATTCATTCGTGGAAATGCAATTGTCGGAAAAGGAACGGTGGTAGGCAATTCTACCGAGTTAAAGAATGTCATTCTTTTTAATTCCGTGCAGGTACCACACTATAATTATGTGGGAGATTCTATTTTAGGATACAAGTCACACATGGGAGCAGGTTCCATTACATCCAATGTAAAATCCGATAAGACACTGGTGGTAGTAAAATCTGCTGATGAGAAGATGGAAACCGGACGCAAGAAATTCGGTGCCATGTTAGGAGATTTTGTAGAGGTCGGCTGTAATTCCGTATTGAATCCGGGAACGGTCATCGGACCACATACCAATATTTATCCGCTTTCCCCGGTACGTGGAGTAGTTCCGGCGCATTCTATTTATAAGAATAAGAATGAAATTGTAAGTAAAGCAGAAGACTAAACGGATGGAAATTTACCCGCGGAAGTTACCTGCGGTAGCTGCTTGCAGAAAATGACAATAGAAAATTAAGAAATGAGTGGTTGACAAAAACAGCTATATGCATTACTGTATTAATTAAGTAATACATATAGCTGCTTTTTAGTTGAACGAGAACTTTGAAAAGAGTGTTTCTCGCAGTATATACGGGAAGCTTACAAAGAGTGTTTCTCGTGAATTTTGGAGGGTGAAAATGTTAGAAGTACAAGAGCTTACTAAGAAATATGGAAAGAATGTAGCAGTGGACCATGTCAGCTTTATGGTGCAGGATGGTCAGGTCGGTATCCTGCTTGGACCAAATGGTGCCGGAAAATCAACCATTATAAAGAGTATTGCAGGACTCCTTCGTTATGAAGGCGGTGTTGGTATTAATGGAATGAAGGCAAGAAGCCTGGAAGCGAAGAAAATATTTGGCTATGTACCGGAGATTCCGGCAATGTTTGAAGCACTGACGGTGCGGGAGCATATCGAATATGTGAAGCGGGCATATAACAGTGACATTACAGAGGAAGAAATAGATGCACTGCTGACACGTTTTGAACTTCTGGATAAACAGGAGAAGCTGGGAAATGAATTGTCCAAAGGAATGATGCAGAAGGTCAGTATTTGTTGTGCACTTGCTATTCATCCAAAGGTTGTTATGTTGGATGAGCCAATGGTTGGACTTGACCCGGCAGCCATAAAAGAACTGAAAGAAGTTGTGCTGGAGTTAAAAGAGAAAGGCTGTACCATTCTTATCAGTACCCATATGCTTGAAATGGTAAAAGATTTGTGGGATGTGATGTTTGTAATGGAACAAGGGAAAATTATAGCAACATTTAACAAAAATGAAATTGCGGATAAAGACATAGAAGAACTGTTCTTTGAAGTGACAGAACCAAAGACTGGTGGTGAAGAACATGAGTAGTCTTTCCTTTGTTTTTTCCCGGACCATTAAGAATAAGGTGAAGCGGAGTCTGAAACGGCCACAGACTTATCTTGCACTGGTATTTGTTGTTTTATATGCAGTGATGGTATTGTATGGACTTGGTTCCATGTCTGTCGATTTCGGATTAAACAGCCCGGAAGGAATTGCAACTGTTTTATCCGTACTGATGGTTATGATTGTTCCGGCAAACCTGATTTCTTATATCAAGAGAAAAGGACTGTTGTTCCGTCCGTCAGAAGTACATTTTGTATTTGCTGCACCGGAAGAACCGAAGAAAGTTATTCTTCATGCCGGAATGAAGCAGTTTTTAACCAATTTTATTGTTGAACTATTTATACTGGTACTTGGAATTGGTGTATTTGGTGTTACACCATATAAGATGATTTTATATTTCCTTTATGCTGGTGTACTGGAAAATATTTTAGAGGGAGCGTTAATGATTATCTGCTATGGAAATGAAACACTTCCCAAACAGTTCTTTACCGTACTTACTTATATTATGTATGGAGTAATGGCAGCTTTTGCACTGGTGGCAATCTACTTTGTTTCGGTGAAAGGCATGCAGTTATCTGTGTTTGTGGACTTAATCCAGCTTCCAGTGGTACAGCTGATTCCGATTATAGGCTGGGAAATTGCATTGATTCAGCTGATTATCATAGGTTCTGCAGGAATCAATGTGGTGGCAACCGTACTACTTTTAATCAGTACTGTTTTGCTGGCGCTTTATGCAAAAAAGATGAAGTGTACCGGAGAATTCTATGAAGATGCTGCAAAATTTGCTGAAGATTATGATAACCGGATGAAACGCTCGAAAAAGGGCGAGGTCGTAGTGGGAAATGGCAAGAAAAAGTATTTGCGGAATGTAAAGATGGCTTATAAGGGAACTTACGCTAAAGCAATTTTCTACCGGCAGGTATTAGAATACCGTAAAAACCGTTTCTTTATCTTTGGCTGGAATTCGGTGCTGTTTCTGGTTATAGGTGTGGCAATTGCGGTTGTTTCTTATTATAATAAAATTTCCAGCCAGCCTTTTAAAATGTTTGTAATTCCGGGCGTCATAGCCTATGTTATCTTTATTTTCAGCGGTTATAAGACGAAGTGGTCGAAGGAACTGGCAAATCCATACACCTATCTGATTCCGGACAGCAATTTTAAGAAAATGTGGTATGCCACCAAAATGGAGCATATTCGTGCGCTGATTGACGGACTTCTGATTACGCTGCCGGGCAGTATCGTAATGGGACTTCCGGTGTCTTACATGATTTTGACCGTCATTTTATATATGTGCCTGAATGCTAATAAGCTTTATATGAATATGCTGGCAGATGTCGTGATAGGGAAACTGTTTGGAGAACTGGGCAGAACGATCCTTCGGATGCTGTTCCAGGGACTGGTATTGTGTGTCGGAATCATTGTGGCAGTAGCAGCGGGAGCGTTCATTTCTGTGACTGCAGGATTTATTATGATGATAGTCGTTATATTCCTGCTGACACTGGTTGGAGCAATCGGAGCATCCTTTGCATTTGAGCGGATGGAGGCATTAGATTAACATATTGAGAAAATTAAGGTGCATTTCCTGTAAAAAAGACTGGACTAATGTAAAAAAATGTGAGAAAATGAGGGCGGTGTGTTAAATGTATAACAAAGTTTAACATGATATATATTTCATATCGAAAGGAGTCTTATAATGATTTACACGAAGGAAGTCGAAAACATGTGTCCTGTTGCCAAGGGCGCAAAACATGAGCCAGCTCCAATTCCAGAAGAAGGAAAATGGGTTCATTCTAAGAAAATTGAGGACATTTCAGGATTTACACACGGTGTAGGCTGGTGTGCACCACAGCAGGGTGCCTGCAAGCTTTCATTAAATGTAAAGAATGGTGTGATTGAAGAAGCACTGGTTGAGACAATCGGATGCTCAGGTATGACACATTCAGCAGCAATGGCAGCAGAGGTTCTTCAGGGAAAAACAATTCTTGAAGCATTAAATACTGACCTTGTTTGTGACGCAATCAATACAGCAATGAGAGAATTATTCTTACAGATCGTTTACGGACGTACTCAGAGTGCATTCTCTGATGACGGACTTGCAGTAGGTGCTGGTCTGGAAGATTTAGGAAAAGGACTTCGTTCCCAGGTTGGTACTATGTACGCAACAAAGGAGAAAGGTGTTCGTTACTTAGAGATGGCTGAAGGTTATGTAACAGGCATCGCTCTTGACGAGAACAACGAAGTTATCGGATATCAGTTCGTTTCTCTTGGAAAAATGACAGACTTTATCAAAAAAGGTGATGACCCTAACACTGCATGGGAAAAAGCAAAAGGCCAGTATGGTCGTGTAGCTGATGCTGTTAAGATCATTGACCCAAGAGAAGAGTAAGAAAGGAGAGACGAAGATAATGGCATTATTTGAAGGATATGAAAGAAGAATTGACCAGATTAACGCTGTATTAAACAGCTATGGTATCAGCTCTATTGAAGAAGCTGAAAAAATTACAAAAGATGCTGGACTTGATGTATATGATCAGGTAAAGAAAATCCAGCCTATCTGTTTCGAGAACGCTTGCTGGGCTTACACTATAGGTGCAGCAATCGCAATCAAAAAAGGATGCAAAAGAGCTGCTGATGCTGCTGCAGCAATCGGTGAAGGTCTTCAGGCATTCTGTATTCCAGGTTCTGTTGCTGACCACAGAAAAGTAGGTCTTGGACATGGTAACCTTGGAAAAATGTTATTAGAGGAAGAGACAGAGTGCTTCTGTTTCTTAGCTGGACACGAGTCCTTTGCAGCTGCTGAAGGTGCAATCGGAATCGCTGAGAAAGCAAACAAAGTACGTCAGAAACCACTTCGTGTTATCTTAAACGGACTTGGAAAAGATGCTGCACAGATTATTTCACGTATCAACGGATTTACATTTGTTGAGACACAGTATGATTACAAAGCAGCTAAACTTAACATTGTATATGAAAAAGCATATTCTAACGGACTTCGTGCAACTGTAAAATGTTACGGTGCTGATGATGTTCAGGAAGGTGTTGCAATCATGCATCATGAGAACGTAGGTGTTTCCATTACCGGTAACTCTACCAACCCAACACGTTTCCAGCATCCGGTTGCAGGTACATACAAGAAAGAATGTATCGAGCAGGGTAAGAAATACTTCTCTGTAGCATCCGGCGGTGGTACAGGACGTACCCTTCACCCAGATAACATGGCTGCAGGTCCTGCTTCTTATGGTATGACAGATACTATGGGACGTATGCACTCTGATGCACAGTTTGCAGGTTCTTCTTCCGTACCAGCTCACGTTGAGATGATGGGCTTAATCGGAATGGGTAATAACCCAATGGTTGGTGCTACAGTAGCAGTTGCCGTTTCTGTACAGCAGGCTGCTGATGCAGGCAAATTCTAAATAGAAAGCTTGATTTTATAGGCTTTTTGGAGACTTCCGTTTAAATTAAGACGGAAGTCTCTTTTTATATTCTCATATTAAAAGAGGTATCTAAATAGCTCCGCGTCAACATCGCGTCAACATTTTTTCGGCTTGTTGGCGCAAAATAATGAAAAATTGCAGTTCGTTGACGTGAGAAGAAATACTTTGTATTTTTGTTGACGCGAAAAAATACTTTGTTAAATTTTTTAGCCTCGTAGGTCATAGATTTCAAAGAGTCGATTTATTAGTATTACTTATATATTCATTATGTGGAAGGAGAATTATATGAGTGAGATTATGGTAAGAGAACGTTTTTTGAGGTCTGGCAAAAAAGTATATGAGTATTCATTTGAGATGGCAAGTGTTGATGGAAAAAGAAAGCGTAAATCAAAATCTGGATTTGCTAGTAAAAGGGACGCAAGAATAGCTGGAAGAAAAGCATTATCTGAATATGAAAATGTGGGACAGGTAATGGTAGATAGGGATATTTCATATGCTGATTTTTTGGATTTATGGATGGAAAATGATTGTAAACTGACATGTAAGGAAAGTACATTATATGGCTATGAGAAAAAAATCAGATTATATCTTAAACCGGAGTTAGGGGGATATAGAGTATCCAGTATAGATAAAAAGATATTGCAGACTTTTATAACAGATTTATATAATGATGGATTTTCAATAAATACTATTATTTCAATTAAAGGTTTGCTGACAAAATCATTTAATTATGCATTAGAAAATCATTATATAATGACTTCACCTGCTAATAAGCTTGTAATTCCACAAAATATGCAACCCGATAAACCAACAAGACGGAAAGAACATATTTATTTAACAAAAGATAATATAGATTCTTTATTTGAAAGGTTTCCTAAAGGAACATCTTCATTTGTTCCACTACAGATAGCGTATCATACAGGGATGAGACCGGGAGAGGTTTTCGGTTTGGTATGGGATGATATTGATTTTGACAATAAAGTGATAAATGTAAATAGACAGATACAGTGGCGTCAGGTTAAACGCTCAAAAAAGGACATCAAAAAAACTAATGGAACGTCAGAATCGTTGGGATATTGGTATTTTACATCACCAAAATATAAATCGTACAGGGTTATTGACATCGATGATGTACTTGTTTCTATTTTGAAAGAAGAGTATGAAAAACAGAAGAGAGATGAGGAGTATTATGGTGAATTCTATAAGAAGTATTATTCAGAATTTCAATTATTGTTTTCGGTTCAAAAAAATAAAGAAAAAGAAATTCCACTAAATGAAGTATCTACTAAAGAAACTGATTTCGGAGTAGATTTTGTATGCAGGAGAGAAGACGGCTCATATGTGACTTCACGAACATTACAGAATGTTTCTAATGCTGTTCATAAAGAACTGGATATCCCAGGTTATGATACTTATAGTTTAAGACATACACATGGAACAATGTTAATTGAAAATGGAGCAGATATGGTTTATGTGCAGAGAAGATTGGGACATAAAAATATAAATGTTACAATGAATATTTACACTAATCATCTAACTCCAATAATTAAATCTAGAAATAATATTACGCTAAATAATATGTATTAATCCAAATACTGTGTGGGGGCAGAAAGCGCCCCCAAAACAGCAAAGTGGGGGCAGAAAGCGCCCCCCAAATGTCAAAGTGGGGGCAAAAAGCGCCCCCGCAATTCGGACACGACAAAATCCGGATGAAAGGCAGTTATAAAGTGGGGGCAGAAAGCGCCCCCAAAATAGCAAAGTGGGGGCAGAAAGCGCCCCCAAAGTAGCAAAGTGGGGGCAAAAAACGCCCCCACTTTCATAAACAGAGGGTTTTAGGGAGATTTTCTCCCTAACTAGATGGCATTAGGACAGAGATGTCTCTAATGAGTATCTAGCCGTAAACCTAAGAGATTCAGACAGGCGTGTGGGTGGAAGAGATATATAAAACACGGATAAGGGAGGTGCAGGAAAGTCCTTTGAGATGATGGCTGCCTGCCTGCATGGAGCAGAAGAGACTCGGACTTGCCAATAAGACAATCAGGGTTGTTCCAAAGCCGCTTATCGGTCAGACTGCATCAGAGTATTTAAGACTTTATCCGTCAGCAAATATCCTGGTTGCCACAGAGCGTGATTTTGAAAAGAGCCGCAGAAAGCAGTTCGTATCAAGGATTGCGACAGGTGACTACGAGAAGATCGAAGATGGTGTCAGCAAAGCAAAATATAACTATAAGTACAACGATTCCAACCAGCTCATCAAACGCACCAATGCAAAGATCTGGGGCGATCCGGGAACAACCTACAGCTATGATAAAGATGGCAATCTGATCCAGGAATGTGATAAGACAAACAGTGCAGATCCGGTTACTTATGAATACACAGCAGAGAATCGTCTGGCAGTAGTAAAACAGGGTGGAACAGTCCTGATGGCAGCCATGTACGATGGAGATAACAACCGGGTATTCGAACTGGATAACACCTATAAATGGGAAGTCTGCTATGGCGATGAAGTCCTGATCCCGGCGAACCAGCGTACCGAAGATGGAAACAGCCCGAAAGAGCAGCTTGCCTCTCTGGTAAAAGGAGGTTCCAATGCCAAAGGATACACACTGACAGAGTATATCAACGATATCAATCGTGAGAACACAGAAGTCCTTGCAGAGTATGGGGCAGACGAGAAAGTCCGTCAGGCTTATACTTATGGAGAAAGTGGAATCGGAGAACGTATAAGCGTTGATAAATCCACAGAAAGCAGTTATTATTTATATGACGGAAGAAACAGCGTGACCGGAATCCTGACCGAAACAGCTAATCTGACGAACAGTTATCAGTATGATCCATACGGAAACCTTACATCAGGAACAGCAGACGGTGTCAATTACTATGGTTACAATGGGGAGTCCACAAATGTAAAAACAGGACTTCAGTATCTGCGGACAAGATACTATAACGCAGAGAACGGAACCTTTACAACTGAAGATAGTGACCTTGGAACGACAAAAAATCCACTGACCAGAAACCGCTATGCATATACATCCAATAATCCGGTAAACTATGATGATCCGACTGGACATTCATGGTGGAAAAAAGCAGTGAGTGCGGTGAAGAATGTTGGTAAGAAGATTGTTAATACAGCGAAGAATATTGCAAAAAAGCTGTAAATACAATAAAAAAGGCTGTTAGCTGGATTCAAAATGTAGTAAAAAACCCCAAAAAGGTGATACAGCAAGCAAAGAATGCTGTACAAAATAAATATAGACAGACACAGAGCAAACTTACTAATGTTTACGAAAAAATCGTATCAAAAGGTTCTCGGCTGATAAGATATGCGAATCAAAAATATACAGAAAAGAAACAACAATTTACAGATTTTGTTTCTTATGTGTCAAGAAGAACGAAACAGATTAGGATAAATATTAGTAGAGAACCTTGTAATATTACGGAAAGAGCAGTTGACAAAAAAATAGTAAGTAATGAAAATGGGAAACTGCAAGTTACATCACCATTAAAGAATGCAATGGATGCATTTAAAGAAGCAACAAAAGAAGGTGAATTAGATTACACAATTGATTTGGCAATAGGTGCTGAAAAAGATAAAGATGGAAACTATCACATCAAGCAGAATTATTGGCAAAGTAATAAATTCGTCGGATATAATGATTTATATGATGATGTCTTTAAAGCTGCTGGAGTAGTTAATGGATCGGCACCTGATATTTATAAAGAAGAATTCATGATGAATGGTGAAACCTATATTATATGGGCTTGGAAAGGAGATTATATTAATTTAGGAGCAGGTGCTGAAATTGGAATCTATAAAAAAGGCATCGGTAATCATTATTTTACTGCAACAGGATTGTCACAAAAAATGCAATTAAGTTTAAAGGATACAAAAAATAATAATACAATTTTTGACTATAATCCGACAGAACGTCAATGGTGGGTAAATGGATTTAATCCTAATCATCAAGGTGTACAAGCTAAAGAGTTAGAGTCGATTACAGTAATTCAGTTTTCTGATTCTAAGGAAGATCAAGATTTGTTCAAGGCATTAGCAAAAACAATGGAAGGAAAAAAAGAATGGAATATAGATGAGGAAAAGAAAACAGCAACATTAACGTGGTAGTTTGATTAATATACTCCAGTTAAAGAAAAAGTTAACTGGAGGATGAAATAAAAAGAGGCTATTTGCATGACTAAAAAGATTAAAATAATAGGTTTTTTATGTGTAATAAGTTTTTTATTAGGAGGATGTGGTATTAAAGATAAAATTAAATTACATTTTATGAGCGAATTCGATAAATCTAATATAGAATGTGAAAAAATAATCGATGCAATAAATACGCATGATGAAAGTGCAGTTGAAAAATTATTTTCAGAGAATACACTTGAAAAAGTTGATGATTTAGAAAAAGGATATGAGTATCTTTTTGATGAATATCAAGGTGAAACAGAAAAAATCAAACGTATAGATTATAGTAGTATGACTCATTATGGAAATAAGTTTGATTTGACCAGAGAAGTTTGTGCAGAGTTTTTAGTTACCACAAAAGAAAAAAAATATGATTTTTATGTAGAATATACGATTGTAGAAGGAAGAAAATCAAAAGATAAAGGAATATCTAAACTAGTAGTAAAATCGTTTGAAAATGAAGATAAACCCGTATGTAAGACGTATGAAAAAAATGGAATATACTGGCCTGGTTGGGATGAAGGAGGAAAGGAAGAGTGAAAAAAATGATTTGGACATTAGGAATCGTATTTTGTATTGTGGTATTAGTAATAGGATGTTCGAAAAAAGAAAATTCAAGAAAGGAAAATATAGAGGAGCAGAAATATATCAAAACGTTTGGTGAATATTGTGTTTCTAAACAATGGATTGAAAATAAGGAACATTCAACGGATGATATGTTTTTCTATGTAAAAGAAGGAACAGAAAAACAGAGACAACCAGATAATATAGCAGTTAGTATCGGAGAAAATAAATACAGTAAAGAAGAAAGTGAACGTTTTAAAGAAGCAATTCAACAACAAATTTCTGAACAATTATCAGGATATTCAGATGTGACATTAACAGCATCGGGTTTTCAGAGTGGAGACAATACAGTATATTTATTTACAGTAGCAGAAAATGATACGGGATTAATAACGAATCAGTATTACATTGTTGGCGAAAAGAAATATTGCTTAGTGCAGGAAAGTAATTTTGATAAATCTGAAGAATGTGATGAAGTTACTAAAAGTTTAGTCGAAAGCTTTAAGTGGAAATAGTGTAAGTAACTAAATAAAAAAAGAAAATAGAAAAAGTATTAAATGATATTTTATAAATAATACAAGAAGGAGAATGCATTATATCAATTAGAGATGTAAAATGATGAATGCTGGGATTACGAAAAAAGATTATTAAAAATATTAGAAAAATAAAATTTGAAGTGATTCTAGATTTTTAATATTAATGGGTATAAGGAGAAAATGTGAAAAAAATAAAACATATTTTAGGCATCATTTTAGGAATGATTATGGGAATAGCAATGTTAGCATGCTCCAAACAACCAGACTTCGATGCCAAATCTTACGTCCAAAGTTCTCTTGATGCATACTATCATGGAGAATATAAGGACTATGCGAATCTGTTAGAACTCTCGGAAAAAGATGCCAAGAAAGAAATCGAAGAGGATTTTAATGAGAGCATCCAACAGCAATTTGATGATTCCGATAACATTACGGATAAAGGAATTGCTGATTATACGGAAAAACTGTTACTGTAAAAGTATCCGTGGAAAAAGATAATTCAGGAAAATATGGTCTTTCGGATACAGAGATGAATAAGCTGGAAGCAGCGATGTTCCCAACAGAATAAGAATGAATGGAAAGCTATCAGAGGAAAAACTGGTAGCTTTCTTTTATCTTCAAGACGAGAAAAGTTCTGGCGATAGTAACGTTTAATCATCGATATTCTTATTTTATTTTCTATTTTACCAACTAATCTGGCGGTGCAGCTTACGATATTGTCCAGGGGTTATACCAGTGTATCGCTTAAAAATAGAAATAAAATAACTTTGAGATGAAAAATTCAAGTAAGTACTGATTTCACCCAGACTATAGTCAGAATGTGCCAGTAAATTCTGTGCCTTTTCAATAAGAACTTTATGGATAAAAACAGTAAGCGTCTGTCCGGTTTCTTTATGGAACAGGGCAGACAGATATTTAGGTGTTAAATTAACTAAAGATGCCAGTTGATTTAAGGTTAAAGTTTTATTTTTTCCATGATAGATATAATCAATGACGCGAGAAATAGCTGGTGAATAGTAGTTTTTTGGCGTCTTTTTTGTCTCAGCAACACGAAGCGTAAATTCAATAGCCATCTGTTCATTTAATTTCATTAAAGCGTCAACATCGGTACATTGTTCCATTTTTCGTATATATACATCACTTAAGGAAAAAGCAGTTTCCTCATTAAGTCCTCCTTCGATGGCATATCTGGTAACTAAAGTTGTATTAGCAATACTTGCATAAAAAAGTAATTTTAATTTGGAATTGGAAGAGGTCATCTTTCCGTAAACAGTTGTTGGGAGTGAATAATAAGTATTCTCCAATGCATGAATATCTCCGTTTGAAACACATTCGAGAATTGCCTTTTCCTGTGCATAAGATGTATGTATCCGTTCATTTTCTGCATTTTCCAACAGTTCATGTGTGAGTGAAAAATTGATGTCTGACTTCATTTTATACATAGGTGATTCCTCCTGTCAAAAACACGATAAATTGACATAAAACACGATAAATCAATATAATTATATGCCGGAAATAGATAAAATGCAATTAAGAGATTAAAAGAGAGGAAAAGCGATGAACATTGATAAAATATGCGAACAGTTAACAATAGATGAAAAAATCCGGCTTTTAGGCGGTGTTGGTGACTGGCATACTTATGACTGTAATGGGAAAATCCCCTCTATTATGATGACAGACGGACCACATGGGATTCGAAAACTGGAACAGGAAAAGGTTGGGGATATTGAAACCAGTAAGCCAGCAACCTGTTTTCCAACTGCAAGTGCAATAGCCTGCAGTTGGAATCCTGCTATTGTTAAAAAGATGGGTGAAGCGATTGCGAAAGAAGCAAAAAAAGAGCAGATATCCATTGTGCTAGGCTGCGGAATCAATATCAAGCGTTCTCCTTTATGCGGAAGAAATTTTGAATATTTCAGTGAAGATCCGTATTTGACAGGAAAGCTGGCAACGGGATATATCGAAGGTGTACAGAGTCTTGGAATAGGTACCAGCTTAAAGCATTATGCTGTTAATTCACAGGAAACAAGACGAATGACATCCAATAGCCAGATTGATGAAAGAACTCTTAGGGAAATATATCTGTCGGCTTTTGAAGAAGTTGTGAAAAAAGCAAAACCGACTTCTGTAATGGCTTCATACAACAGGATTAATGGCGAATTTGGAGCAAGAAATAAATACTTACTGACAGATGTTCTGAGAAAAGAATGGAAATATCAAGGTGGTGTGGTGTCTGATTGGGGAGCAGCAAATGATATTGTAAGCTGTATGAAAAATGGTCTGACACTGGAAATGCCAGATCCGAAAGGCTTCCACACAGATGTGTTAAAAGAAGCGTATAAGGATGGCCGGATTACGGGTCAGGAACTGGATAACTGGACTAAGAATGTTCTGCAGAATTTTGTATCACTTCATAAAAATATAGAAGAAAATTATGAGGTAGATATGGAAGAACAGAATCAGGTGGCACGTAAACTGGAAAATGAAAGTGCAGTGCTTTTGAAAAATAATAGTGTTTTGCCAATTGGAAAAGAGAAGAAGGTAATCATTATTGGAGAGCTTGCCAGGCAGATGCGGTTTCAGGGAGGTGGGAGCAGTCATATCCAGCCGACGAAGATGACAAATGCGATTGAAGCAATACGTGAAAAAGGATATCAGGTAACTTATATACAGGGATATCAGAATGAAAAGGAAGAATTAGGAGAAAAGCAACTACAGGATACAATAGAAAAACTGAAACAGGAATATAGAAAAAAGGATTGTGTGATTCTATATTTTATCGGTCTTACAGAATCTTACGAAGGAGAAGGATACGACAGGAAAAATCTTAAAATCCCTCAAAATCAGGAAGAGCTGTTGGCTGAAATTGCAGAAACTGTCGGAAAAGATCATATTGCAGCAATTAGTTTCGGTGGTGCGCCTATGGATTTTAGTTTTGAAAAGAATGTAGGAGCAATTCTTCACATGTACCTCGGAGGACAGGCTGTAGGGGAATCTGTTGCTGACTTAATCAGTGGAGAGGTGAATCCATCCGGTAAATTGGCAGAGACAATTCCGTTTTCAGAAAAAGATACTCCGGCATGGAGATATTTCGCACCTCCGAATGATGATGTAGAATACAGGGAAAGCATTTTTGTAGGTTATCGTTACTACGAGACATTCCATGTTCCGGTAAAATATCCGTTTGGTTATGGACTTTCCTATACTTCTTTTTCCTATTCGGAATTGAATGTACCGGAAGTATATAGTGGTGGAAAGATACAAATTCGTTTTAAAATTAAAAATATCGGAAAAGTGAGTGGAGCAGAAATAGCACAGTTATATATCTGCCCGATTGAATCAGATGTTATCAGAAGCCATATAGAACTAAAGGAATTTCAAAAAATATATCTGCATCCGGGAGAAGAAAAAGAAGTTATACTAGAGCTGGATGAAAGAAGTTTTTCCGTCTATGATGTAGAGAAAAAAGCCTTTTCCATGTTAAGCGGCAAATATCAGATCTGTATCGGAGCATCGGTACATGATTTGCAATTAAAGGCGAATATGGAAGTAGTAGGAAATAGTTATTTTAGAAATGAAAGAGAACTGTTTCCGGATTATTTTAGAGAGCAGCCACATGGAATGGAAATCAGTGCAGAACAATTTTATCAGCTATTAGGCGGTGAACCGAAACATGACAAAGAAAAAAAGCGTGGAGAGTATACGGTTTACGATTCCTATCAGGATGTGGTAAATGTCTCAATGTTTGGAAAATTTGTTCGTGGAGTCGTACATATCGGACTTAAGATTATGCTTCGGGGAAAATCAGAGCGGGACCCGGCCTTTAAAATGGTAAAAATGGGAGTCGAAGAAGGAAATCTGGAAGGACTGATTGCAACCAGTGGTGGAATTGCAACTCCGAAGTTAATCGATATGTTAGTTTACAATGCAAATAAAAAATATCTGCAGGCTTTTAAAAGACTGCTGAAGAAATAGAGAGAGGGAGGAGTCGTATATGGAAAACAATAAATTGGATAAACGCACAAAATGGAGCTATTGTATAGGAGCAACAGGAAGAGATATGGCGTATGCACTTGTCTCTATGTTTCTTCTTACATATATTCAATATACGATGAAACTGACAGTTGCCCAATATGCAGTAATATCAGCAATTATGGTAGTGTGTCTGCTGTGGGATGCCATTAATGATCCAATGATGGGAATTATTATTGAAAATTCGCATTTGAAAGCCGGAAAATTTAAACCTTGGATTTTTATAGGAGTAATTTTAAACAGCCTGATAATTATCTGCTTGTTTACAGTAAGGCCGGAAGGATGGGGATTTGTTGCATTTTTTGGAGTGGGATATCTTTTATGGGGAATGACTTACACAATGAATGATATTGCCTATTGGGGAATGCTGCCGAGTCTTACATCAGATCCGGGAGAACGGAACTGGCTGGTAACCGTACAGGGAATTTTTATCTGTATCGGACAGTTTTCTGTTGCAGGTCTGCTCCCTGATATGGTAGCTGGAAATGCGATTATGGCATATCGGACGGCTGCGATTGTGATTGCTTTTTGTTTTATTGGTTTCCAGTTACTTACAGTGTTTGGAGTAAAAGAGAAAAAACGACCGGAAAAGAAGAGAACACTGTCATTAAAAGATATGTTTCATATATTCCTGAGAAATGATCAGTTGATAGTGATTGGAATTGCATGTTTATTATTCCAAATCGGAAATGGTCTTCTTATTATGATTGGAATGAATTTCTTTTATTTTGAATTTGGATATTCTGTAGGTGGCAGTCTTGTATTTTGGTTTACAATTATGTATGGATTAGGAACGCTGATATCAGAGGCATCTTTTGCGTGGCTTTCCTCAAAATTCACACGAAATCAGATTATAACTGCAGCTACCAGCATTACAGTCATTGGGTATATGCTTTTTATGAGTGTAGGCTACATTGTACCAAAAAGTGTTGTTTTACTGAATATCATCGGTTTTCTAATCTTCTTTTCGCAGGGGGCATTCAATATGACGATGATTGTCATGTTAAATAATACCATAGAGTATGATGAAGTCCGGTTTCATGAACGACATGACAGTATTATCTCAGCAGTAAGATCTTTTGCAACAAAGCTGGCAAGTGCAGTTGATCAGGCGGTTGTTGCGTTAATACTGATTATAAGCAATATTTATGCAATCAGTCAGAAAATATCCGGATTAGAAATAAAAGCTGGTACAGGAGAACTTACTTCGGAAAATGTAATTGTACAGGCAGATAAATTTATTCAGACAGCAGATGCCGGACAAAGATTTATATTGCGTCTTGGAATTGTAGCTGTTCCGGTAATTTCTATAGGAGCTGCTTATATACTGATTAAACGGAAATATATTATTGACGAACGTAAGTATGAAGAACTGGTAGCGGAAATAAAAAGCACAAATAAAAAATGATTCAATTAGTTGTGATGACCTTATAATTGATGAGTTTAGAAAAAAGTGATATGAATGACAATTGATGATTTTATATATGAAAATAGTATTGTACGTGATAATGTTTCTGAATATACAGCAGATCATATAGATAGGGTGATAGAATCTGTTTGTAATAATTATGGATTAACTATAAAAATGATTTCTACAAATTATGCTTTTTCCACGTATTATAAAAGCGAGTGAAGAAAAGGCTTTGATTTGGGATCAAACATATTGGGAATTGTTCAGTCTGTATTTAGCGTATTTCACAGATTTAAATGCTATTCAAAAGAAGATAATTGTGTATGATGAGAGTTCTGTACAGCCGAAAATATTGATTCCATTTGCATATTATTTAGCATTAATTGTTGAAGATAAAGGAGAAGAAAATGTACTTGATCAAGACGATAAAAGGTGATATTACGAAAATAACAGACGTGCAGGCAATCGTGAATGCAGCAAACAGCTCTCTTCTTGGAGGAGGCGGAGTAGATGGTGCTATTCACAGAGCCGCAGGACCGGAACTTCTGGTGGAGTGCAGGACACTTCATGGATGTGATACGGGAGAGGCTAAAATCACTAAGGCATATAATCTGCCATGTGATGATGTTATACATACTGTCGGACCGATATGGAATGGTGGAAGAAATAGAGAAGAGGAACTTCTTGCTAACTGCTATTTTAATTCTATGAAGTTAGCAATGGATAATGGAATAAGGTCTATTGCATTTCCTTCCATATCAACGGGAGTATATGGTTTTCCGGTTGAGTTGGCAGCAAAGATTGCAGTACATACAGTAAACAGGTTCTTGCAAGATAATCCGGACAGCTTCGATTTGGTGGAATGGGTGCTGTTTGATACTCAGACTGAATCGGTGTATGAAGCCGAGGTTGATAAATTATACGACAAATAATTGGATTAATTATAGCAGACTTTATATATGACAGATATTTGAGACACATACACCATTAAAAATAGAATATAAGGATGCGTAAGGAACGATAAAATGAATTCATGCGGGAAAGGTATGGATTCTTTTTTTTGCTTCGAACGGAAGCCCTATCTGTAAAAAATATTTAAGTATATTAGAAGCAGATGCAAATGTCGTGTTAACACGACAAAATTGTCGCGTAAACACGGTTGGCAATTCATCCATGACAATATACAATAAACATGTGCTTGAGAGAGCACGTCACGAGAGTGAAGGCGCCGGAGCTCTCCAATACGAAATCGTAAAGGAGATAATTTATTATGAGTAAGAGAAAAATATCACATGCAGAGGAGTATGGATGTTAATTGATGGAGGTGGCAGAAGTGAGCAGAACTAAATTTGATCCATATGTGATTGGAAATAATATAAGAGATTTACGTGAAAAAAGAAAAATGACACAGATGAAGGCGGCTGAGGAAATGGATATGAGTTTATGTCATTATGCACGAATTGAGGAAGGCTCAAAGGGAATGAGTATTCAGATGCTTTTTAGATTTATTAATTTTTACAAAACTGATGCAAATACGATTTTAGGAACACATTTAGGAGGGATGGTGTAAAATGGATAAAAAGGATTTAAAAGACGAAAAGCTTTTGTACAATGTGCGTGAGACGGCAGCGGTATTAGAGGTGAATGGGCATCTGGTATATGAGCTGATTAACAGAAAACTATTATCTGCACTTCGATTAGGTAGTCTAAAGGTTCGTAAATCAACATTGATAGATTTTGTTGAGAGATATGAAGGAATGGATTTGTCTGATTTGGACAACATAAAAGAATTGCAACAGAATATGAATTAGTGACATTAAGGTCAGTCTTGGAATCATCATGGTGTGGAAAGACTGACCTTGTTTTATTAGTATATTTCATAAGCGTTAGTATTGTAAAAAAAGATGGTGATGATATAATAAAAACGTGTTAGACACTTGATGTTATGTGTAGTGTGATAATGTCAGAATCAGGCAAAGTCAACGACAGGACAACATTGTAGAAAATAACATATTTCAAAAAATAATATTGGTAGCGCCCCTTTTATATGACAAAACAACAACAGGCAACTAAACCATTCACCGTTTAGCTGCCTGTTATTGTTTAAAAAATTCATTAAAATCACAATTAAAAATCTTGGTCAATCCAATCAGCATATCTACCGTTGGGTTATTATAACCATTTTCCACCTTGCTGAATATGCCGGTAGTTACATTGATGCCATCACATTGGAGCTTCGCAATGACTTCGGTGGCTTTCAAACCCTGTTCTTTCCGCAGTCTTCGGATGTTAGAACCTACCAGTGGATGCAGGTGTTGATTAATTCTTTCTGACATAGCTATCACCTCGTTGAGAAAATAATATCCAAAATGGAAGAAAAAAAGTGTCCAAAATGGAAGTTTTGTAGTATAATCGGGAAAGGAGTTTATATAAATTTACGGAAGGAGAAAGTTTGATGGCTATTCAGGAAGTGATCAAATATGAAGGGGATAATTCAACTCTTATTTATAAGCATCCCGCAGAAGACTTTAATACATTGTCACAATTGATTGTGCATGAGTCGCAGGAGGCAGTATTTTTCAGTGATGGACAGGCACTGGATTCTTTTAAAGCAGGTCGTTATACCTTAGAAACGAAAAACATTCCACTTATTTCCAAAATAAGAAATCTGGTTTCGGGCGGAGTAAGTCCGTTCCATGTGGAGGTTTATTTTATTAACCTTGCGGCCATGATGGATATCGCATGGGGAACACCAAGTCAGGTGACAGTTCGTGACCCGAATTACGGCTATAGTTACAGTGCCGGTGCCAGTGGTTCTTTCGGACTGAAAATAGAGGATGGAAGAAAGCTTCTGATTAATCTGGTTGGTACCGTAAAAGCAATGACCACCAAAGATATTCAGAAATTTTTTAAAGACCTTTTAGTTACAAGAGTAAAAAATTGCATTGCAGTAGAACTCAGCAAATATAGCTACAATGTTTTCAACCAGCATTTGAATGAAATTTCCGAGAACGTTGCCGGTCAGGTGGAAAGCGACCTTGAAAGCTATGGCATCCGGATTTTAAATTTCTTTGTGTCTGCAGTTACCATTAAGCCGGACGATTTGGAAGAGCTTAAAAAATTAGATAACAGCATGGCACAGAAGCGGTTTGAAGCAATGGGAAATCGTGATGCTACCGTAATTGAAGCAGAAGGACTTGCCAAAGCGAGAGAACTGCAGGGATATACCTGGCAACAGGAGCAGCAGTTTGATGTAAGCAGAACATTTGCACAGAATGAAGGCTTTGCAGCGAATCCGGCGAATATGATGGCACAGATTCCACTGGCGTTTTCCATGGGTGATATGATGAAAAACAATATGGATGCAGCAGTTCAGGCACAGCCGGTAACAGCAGCGCAGACAGGGACAGCAGCAATGCAGCCAGATATTGCAGCAACACAGCCGCAGCCAGCAGTGCAGCTGCAGGCGCAAGGTGGAAATATTACCTGTGTCAAGTGTGGAACGAGTCTGCCGAAGGATGCTAAATTCTGTTTCCAGTGTGGTGAAAAAGTGGTGATTCCACAGAAGATTTTCTGCGCAAACTGTGGAAATGAAATGCCGCCGGAAGCTAATTTCTGTACGAAATGCGGAACGAGGAGGGAGAAATAATGTTCAAGTACATATTTTGCCTGATTGCAATATTGATGCAGCCAATTTTTGCATTTCTGGTATTTCATAAACAGGAAAAACAAAAGGCAGCATTAAAGATGCCGCTTGTATATCTGAGCGGAGTCTATCTTGTAATTCAGATTTTTGTTTTCTTTAAGGTCTGCCTGAAAATTCCGAAGGATTATCAGGTGTATTCCTATTTGTTACAGGGTGCGATTTTAGCAGTTTTCATTATCATTGAGATTGCTATGGCAGCAAGTAATAAATATATTACAAAGGTTCAGACACAGGAACAGAGTTCCATCGAAGTGTTTAAAGGACTTATTCAGCAGCTTGAAATTTGCAGAGTGCAGATTACAGATGAGGTCAACCGCAAAGAAATTGACAAAGTGCTGGAAAAGATGCGATACAGTGATCCGGTCAGTTCACCGGCAGTGGCAACAGAAAATGAGGCAATCAGACAGTTGATATTGCAGCTTTCTTCAACAACAGATGAAGCCGCTTTTGCGGAAATCTGCGGAGCAATCATGAAGCAGCTTGAAATCAGAAAAATGAAAAATACAAAGGAGCAGGGCTAGAAAATGGAAGAAATAAAATGTCCCAGTTGTGGCAGTGGTGCAGTAAGAAAAATTACAGAGGAAAAGTATGAATGCATGGCATGTGATAATCTTTTCCTGGTACATAATTTATCAAAAGAGTTTCAGAAAACAGATGAACATATTGAAAATATTCATCAGGATTTGAAGAAAACAATTGAAAATATCAATCTGACAGCTACTGTTGCCGGAGGAAGTGGAAGAGATGGTCTGGATAACAGATATAAGAATGCCATGACATTACTAAATCAGGGAAACATTTCGGCAGCAAAAGCAGAATTTACAGGAATCCGTAATGATTTTATGTGGAGCTGTAAGGGCTATTATGGACTGATTTTATGTGAAAAAAAGAAGAAACATATAAATTGGGGGGAGATAGGAGATTATATTCAGCAAATATATCGCTGTGAGGATGTTACTCCAGAGATTCTTCAGGAGATGGAAGGCATTTTAAATGACGGCAGACAGATCGCTTTAGCAAGTCTTGGAAAGTCATTGAATGAGCGGAATGAACAGCAGAATGAGATTAGTTCTAAAATACAACAGGTAACTGAAATGTCTAAAATGCAGGAAACTACGCTGACACAGAAGAAGGAAGAGTTTGCAGAACGTTGGAGCCAGACTTCTCCTGTCCGAAAGGCAATTTCTATTGTAATCGGTATTGCCTGTGCTTTGGTTCTGGTATGGTGTGCGGTTTTCCTGTTCCATTGGATTGTTGATGTGAAATACTTATTTGCAAATGCAATGAGTTATGGCTTCTTTGCGGGAATTTTACGCATTTTGTGGAGCTGTGTCCGGACAGTTCTTCGTGTCGCAGTGTCTGTTGGTGTAATTATTCTGGGTGTTATGATTTACTTTTTTATTCTTGGGTTTATTACGGCAAATCCACAGAAAGATGATGCGCAGCTTAATATTGATGAAATGGACAAACAGTTTCAGAAATTGCAGGAAAGACGTGATGTTTTGCAGCACCGTTTTGATGAAGAACAGAAGAACATACAGAATATTAATCGTATCGGAAGCAGTTTGGAACAAATGCAGCAGATAAAACCGGAAGAAATTATTCCTTTATTAATTGAAGCCGGACAATACTACTAGTAGAAAAGGAGAAATGAAAATGGGATTCATGAAATCATTATTTGGAAATAAGGGAGTACAGCAGGAGATACCGGAATATAGAATTGTAATTACAGATGTTGGTCCTAACCCGGTACAGATTATATCAATTATTCAAAAATATCTGCAGTCAGATTATACGGAGTTAAGCAATTTAATTAATGGCAATATTTTAGATGAACAGTCAACCGTGTGTACATTAGAGTCTTTAGAATTATTACAGCAGATGCAACAGGAATTGGATGAGGCAGGTGCATTTACTTATATTCAAAAGAATTGGCAAGATGAAGATGATGCAGAAATGAATACATCTATTGCAATTTTTTCATTAGGAGATCAGGGAGAAAAAGTAATCGAAGCATATCATCAGATACTTGGATTAGATAGAAAAGATTTGGAATTAAAACTTTTAAATGATTTGTCAGAAAATAATGGATTTCAAATTTCAGCCAGAAATGAAAGAGTAGAAGAGTTAATAAAAGTTTTGGATAATCTTGGAGCAGATTATGAAATGGATATGAATGAAAATGATTCAGATGTGGATGAAGATGATATGTATGTAGAAATGGACACAGAAGCAGCATTGATTATTACATCTACAGGAGACAAGAAGGTTCAGCTGATTAAATTGATTCGAGAATATACAGGATCAGATCTTAGGGAAGCAAAAGAATGTATTGATGAAATTGAAGCTGGAAATGGTTTCTTTATAAAAGGTTCTTTGGAAGTATTAGAAGAAATGAAACAGGAACTTGATGCAATTGGTGCAACAAGTAAAATGAAGTATAGAGATAAACAGGAACAAGGTGGTTGTTATTGCAATAATTGTGGTGCCGAACTTGCATCCGGCACAAAATTCTGTCCGAAATGCGGTGCCAAAGTAGAGGAAGCTCAGAAAATGTTCTGTTCACAGTGTGGAAATGAAATTATGCCGGGTGCAAAATTCTGCACCAAGTGCGGAGCAAGATGCATGTAACAGATACAAAAATAGAAGTTGAAAGAAATTGAGATGGAAAACATCTGCTTATCCGATTAAGGGAGGGCAGATGCTTTCTTTTTTTACTGACATTTTCATTTCATCATGTTATAATGCAATCAAAGCTTGATATTTCTATATACATTTCAATGGCACATAGCCTGTCAGAAGTATACCGGTATTCTATCATTTCGCCGGGTTCACCACATAACCTGATATGATAACAGGAATTTTCAAAGCTTTTATTTCACATTAAATGAAGCGGAGAGAATTCTTTCAGACAAAGGTTGTTGCGGTTAAGTGACATTGCAAAAGTATACTCTCCAAGACAAAAGAAAGGAGAAGAAATGTCAGGAAAAACAGAAAAATTACAATGGCATCCGGCGTTTTGTGCAGCAACAGAACTGGAACTGCGACAAGATCTGGATGTACTGGAATTAATTCCGGAGTATAATTTGAGTAAGAAACCACTTCAGATTGATCTTGTGATTATTAAAAAGATGGATTGGAGGCGGACGTTACAAAATGAAATTGGTCATATTATGAGGGGACACAATATTTTAGAGTATAAGGGACCGGGAGATGAATTGACGATAGATTCCTTCTTTAAGGTAATTGGATACGCCAGCTTATATAAGGCGCAGGGGATAGCAGTCAATAAAATTCCAGTATCTGAGGTGACCGTATCCTTTTTTCGGAATGCTTATCCGAAGGCACTTTTTCTGGAACTGAAAAAAGAAGGATATATCCTGAAAAAAATGTATCCTGGAATTTATTATGTAAGAGGAAAAGTTCCGTTCCCAGTACAAGTTGTAGTAACAAGTCAGTTGGAAAGAAAAGCTCATTGCAGCCTGCGGGTATTGACTACACAGGTAGAGATGCAGGATGCAGAACTATTTTTGGAACAGATACATTATTTGGAAAGTAAGAATGAACGGAGCAATATTGATTCGGTACTTCAAGTAAGTGTAAATGCAAATAAGCAGGTATATAGTCTGTTAAGGAGGCAAAATGAGATGTGTGAAGCATTGCGTGAATTAATGAAAGATGAAATTGAAAAAGAACTGGAAAATAAATTGGAGCAGGGCGAAAAACTGCAACTAATTCGTCAGGTAATCAAGAAACTGCAAAAAGGCAACTCCGTAGAAGAAACAGCTGATATGCTGGAAGAAGAGCCGGAAAATATCAGGAAGATATATGAAATTGCAGCAACTATGGCGCCGGATTATGACGTAGAAAAAATATATCAAAAACTGTAGAAATTCAAATGGAAATATACCCAAGTAAGTCCCTAAGAAAAATTGTAGGGAAACACTTGACAAACATATTTTTATAAGATATAGTATAAAAGTACTAGCTATTAAGCTAATATAATTTTTCATAACTCATGCCTCTCGGGCTCTTCGGAGTTCGGGAGGTACTCCCCGAAAATATAGTCAGGATTTTATCCTGGCTTTTTTATTTTACAGGAAATTGCTTTCCTGCAAAATGTGTTTTCTATAGTTCCAAAATGCTTGTAAGAAGCTAGCTATGGTATGCCCGGCAGGTTATGCAGCAAGGAGGATATTATTATGAAGTTACTCTATGCAGAAGACGAAGAAAGCATGGCAGAAGCTGTTACAGATATTCTTGTATTTCATAAGTACCAGGTTGATACGGTATATGATGGAGAAGAGGCATTGGAATATGCAAGAAAAGAAATAACCAGGACAATTATTATGCTCTCGGAAGAACCACAACAAAGTGTAAAGCAACAGAATGAACCGCCGGTGCAGCCGGATGGAAACACCAGACAATAAGGAAGAATTGCTTGAAAAAGAAAAAACGGTGGTGTACTATAATGCTATGAGAAAATCAACAGAAAGGGAATATGAGTATGGATTTAGAGCAATGCTACAAGGAACTGGAGGGAGATTATGCAGAGGTCATGCGCAGACTCCGGAAGGAAGAGCTTGTACACCGTTTTTTGATAAAATTCTTAGAAAGCGATGAAGTACAGCGGATTGATGAAGCTTTACAGGAAAGGGATTATGAGAAAGCCTTTGATCTGGTACATACCTTAAAGGGAGAGACCATGACGCTCGGGTTGGGACGGCTGAGCAAATCAAGCATAATTCTGTGCGAACAGCTCCGCTATAAAATATACGGAGAAGAGATGCTGCAGCAATTTAGGAAAGTCAGAATGGATTATCAGAAGACAATTGATATTATCCGGAAATACAGGGATTCACAGCCGTAATTTATGCAGGCAGCCCGCCAAATTGCAAAATGTGTTTCTTGCAATTTTATGTTATTGTTATTAGCGATATAACCATAGGTTATTGTACAAAAAAATATTATTACTTTAAGCCATTTTAGTATTGACAAACAGAACTGATATGCTAGAATAACTGTAATGTGAATGAAAGAAAAAGGATGGTTTTCACATGAGAAAACAGGCATTATCTATTTTAGTAGAGAATACCTCAGGCGTATTAAGTCATATCTCAGGACTTTTCAGCCGGAGAGGATATAACATTGATAGTTTTTCATCTGGTGTAACTGCAGATCCAAGATATACCAGAATAACTATAGTAGCAAGTGGTGACGAGCAGATTTTAGAGCAGATTGAAAAGCAGCTTGCAAAGCTTGAAGATGTACGGAATATTAAAAAATTAGAACCGGGTACATCAGTGACCAGAGAACTGATTCTGGTTAAGATTAAAGCGAAGGATACAGAGCGTCAGGCAATCTTAAGTGTTACCAATATTTTCCATGGCAAGGTGGTTGATGTCACCAACGATTCCATGGTAATTGAACTGACAGGGCATCAGGATAAATTAGATGCATTTATGGATCTGTTACAGGGCTATGAGATATTAGAGCTCGCTAGAACCGGTATCACAGGTTTGACCAGAGGGTCTGCCGATGTTACATATTTAGATTAATCATTAAAACAGGAGGCTGAAAAAATGGCAGCAAAAATTTATTATCAGGAAGATTGTAACCTTTCCTTACTGGATGGTAAGAAAATCGCCATCATTGGTTACGGTAGCCAGGGACATGCACATGCATTAAATTTAAAGGAATCAGGCTGTGATGTCATTATTGGACTTTACAATGGTAGCAAATCCTGGGCAAAAGCAGAAAAACAGGGATTCAAAGTATATACAGCAGCAGAAGCTGCAAAACAGGCTGATATTATTATGATTCTTATCAATGACGAGTTACAGGCAGATATGTATAAGAACGATATCGAGCCAAATCTTGAGCCAGGAAACATGTTAATGTTCGCTCACGGATTTAACATTCATTTCGGATGTATCAAACCTCCAAAGGATGTTGACGTAACAATGATCGCTCCTAAGGCACCGGGACATACTGTACGTTCTGAGTATCAGGCTGGAAAAGGAACTCCTTGTCTGGTAGCAGTAGAGCAGGATGCAACCGGTAAAGCACTTGACCTGGCATTAGCATATGGTCTTGGAATTGGTGGAGCAAGAGCAGGACTTCTTGAGACAACCTTCCGTACAGAGACAGAGACAGACCTCTTCGGTGAGCAGGCAGTTCTTTGTGGCGGTGTTTGTGCACTTATGCAGGCTGGTTTCGAAACACTTTGCGAAGCTGGTTATGACCCGAGAAATGCATACTTCGAGTGTATCCATGAGATGAAACTGATTGTTGACTTAATCTACCAGTCAGGATTCGCTGGAATGAGATATTCTATCTCTAACACTGCTGAGTATGGTGATTATATCACAGGACCTAAGATTGTTACTGCTGAGACAAAGAAAGCAATGAAACAGATTTTAACAGATATTCAGGATGGTACTTTTGCAAAAGAATTCTTACTTGATATGTCACCGGCAGGACGCCAGGTACACTTCAAAGCTATGAGAAAGCTTGCTTCTGAGCATCCATCAGAGAAGGTTGGTGCTGAGATCCGTAAGCTGTACAGCTGGAACAACGAGAGCGACAAGCTCATCAACAACTAATCAGAAACTGATTTTAAAAACCCCGGTGAGTGATATCATCGGGGTTTTTGTTTTTGTGACCGAGTGTAAGGAAGTGGGGCATAAGGACTCCTCCCACAAAGAGGTATCAAGATTTTTCCATGTGGGGCCATAAGGACTCCTCCCGCAAAGAGCGCGGGTCCCTCCTCATGGCAATGTCCCTCCTCATGACATTTGACAAACTACCCCGGTATGTGTAAAATAAATGTATTGTGAAAAAATATGAAAAATGAAGAGGCGAAGACATGGCAGAAGTATACAACCACAAAGTGGTAGAGAAAAAGTGGCAGAAAGTCTGGGATGATGAGAAAGCTTTCGCAGCAACCAATGACTTTACCAAACCAAAATATTATGCATTAGTTGAGTTCCCGTACCCATCAGGACAGGGACTTCACGTAGGTCATCCGAGACCTTATACCGCACTGGATATCGTAGCACGTAAGCGCAGAATGCAGGGATACAACGTGCTGTATCCTATGGGATGGGATGCGTTCGGTCTTCCTACCGAGAATTACGCAATTAAAAATCACATCCATCCGAAGATCGTAACCAAGAATAACGTGGCAAGATTCAAGAATCAGCTGCATTCCTTAGGTTATTCCTTTGACTGGGACAGAGAGATCAATACCACGGATCCCGAGTATTATCATTGGACCCAGTGGATCTTCTTAAAGCTGTTCAAGGCAGGACTGGCTTACAAGACAGAGATGCCTATCAACTGGTGTACCTCCTGTAAGGTAGGTCTGGCAAATGAGGAAGTAGTCAACGGTGTCTGCGAGCGTTGCGGTTCCGAAGTCATCCGTAAGGTCAAGAGCCAGTGGATGCTCAAAATCACCGCTTACGCCGACAAGCTGATCGACGGCCTGGATGGTCTGGATTACATCGAGCGTGTTTCCACCCAGCAGAAGAACTGGATCGGCCGCAGCCATGGTGCAGAGGTGAACTTTGG
>OHVL01000037.1_pt1 | contig 56111 bp, 45 predicted proteins | sample 1579511 | NCBI WGS metagenome assembly OHVL01 (sample SAMEA3882545, study PRJEB24775) | human gut metagenome | biome: human-associated habitat; feature: intestine environment; material: feces | place: Netherlands | collected 2009/2010
CATGCTTTTCTGGTTAAACCAGCGTATTACCTCAAGTCGCTTTATGGGGTAAGGGAATTTTGTGTTTACGACGTTTCTGTTATGCCCAAGGAATATGTACAATAAAAGAACTTTTGTCGTTTTACAAGTAAATTCCCACGAAACCCTATAGGTTGCGGATTTGAGGATAAAATAAAGTTTCTTAAACCATATATTTATTCTCTATTGGTTGTTCTTTTTTATTTTACGACATTTATTGCAAAATATAATGGCGTATATAACTATAAGTATAAAATTTCTATATTTAAAGAATTATTTCTAATTATATAACAATTTAGTTTTATGAATGAAAAGAAAATATCTATAATTACTGTTTGTTATAATGCCCAAGAAACAATTCAATATACTATTGATTCTGTTTTATCACAGCAATATAGTAATTTTGAATATATCATTATTGATGGGCAGAGTACTGATATGACGTGTTCTGTTTTGTCTTCAATAAATAACCCCAAATTTAAATATATATCCGAGCCTGATGAAGGAATATACGATGCAATGAATAAAGCTTTAGGTATTGCAAGCGGAGATTTCTTGATTTTTTTAGGAGCTGATGATTTATTTTATTCTGATAAGGTTCTTCTTGATGTTGTACCTTTTCTAATAAAGCAAGATGTTGTTTATTATGGAGATGTTTTACTGAAAAGAGGTAGGAATCTCTATGATGGTAAATTCTCAAGATGGAAATTTGGATATAAAAATATTTGTCATCAATCAGTTTTTTATCCAAAAGGTATATATAAATCCCATTTATATGATAAAGATTATAGACTTGTTGCTGATTGGGTATATAACCTTCAATTGTTAAAAGAAGGGATTAAATTTGTATATATTAATAACATCGTTGCGATTTATAATAATGAAGATGGTGCAAGTTCAAGCAATTCTGATATTAAGTTTTTGTATGATAGAAAAAAATGATAATATCTTCTGTCGGTTACATTCCATATTATATCGGAAAAATGCTAAAAGTATACGATAAAATTAGACGTTTGTTTTGTGCTTCTTTGTAAATCTTAGAACAAAATATTGTCTTTTTTTTTGATCCTTAATTTTAACATAATGATTTCTGTATGTATTGCAACCCATAACGGTGAGCGTTATATTGAAGAACAAATTATTTCTATACTTTGTCAGCTAGATAGTACTGATGAAATTGTTATTTCAGATGATGGTTCTACTGATAAAACTTTAGACATACTCTGTAGCTTTCATGATAAGAGAATTACTATATACAAATATAAACAACCTTCAAAGTCAAAACATACACATGCTTATGTATGTAGAAATTTTGAAAATGCATTAAATCATGCTAAAGGTGATTTTATCTTTCTTGCTGATCAAGATGATTGGTGGATGCCTGATAAGGTTGAAAAATGTTTATTGGCCCTGAAAAACAATATATTAGTTGTTCATAGAGCAGAACTATGTAATAGTAAACTAGAATTTTGTGGCCGATTAATGTACAATGATAATTTTGTTTTTAGAAATTATTTGTCTCTAAAAAATGGTAAGTATTATGGTTGTACCCTTGCTTTTCGAAGGGAACTTCTAGATATTATATTGCCGTTTCCTAAAAAACTCATGTTGCATGATCATTGGATTGGATGTTTGGCGGAACTGAAAGGGTGTGTATATTATGAAAGAGTTCCATTGATTAAATATAGATTACATGGAGATAATACATCAGGAGGTTCTTCACCAAATTCAATATTCTTTCAATGCTGGTATAGAATATATATGTTCTATCATTTAATTATGCGTTTTCTATTAAAAAGATAATGAATATTTACGAACCAACTTTAATTGATTCAAAAGAGGAAGAAGATACGTTGTGGCAGAAAGCCACAATAGTCTTTGATACTTCTGCTTTATGTAGCTTGTATGATCTTACAGACCATTACCGCCTGACCATGGTTTCTATTTTGTCTTCTTTAAAAGATAGAATTTGGATACCATATCAGGTAAAAGAGGAGTATTTGTGCAATAGGAAAAAAGCGATAACAAATCCGATAGAAGAGAAATATCGTCTTCCTGAAGTGACGAATAGTCATTTCGTAAAAGCTGTAAGAGAATGTATAAAGCAATGGGAAACTAATAAATATTATCATCCCTACATAGATTCAGAGCAGCTTAAATATTTGAAAGATGAAGTAGAAGAAGCTAATAAGCATATTAGAGTAATTAAGGATTTAATCAGATACCAGTATGGTTCCAGAATCTCTGAAATTAATAAGATAGCAGAAAATGATTCCTTGTTGGAACTTGTGAATAGCTTTAAGACAGGTTCTCCTTATTCGTATAAAACGATTTTAGGGATAATGAGAGAAGGAGACTTTCGCTATCGTAATCAAATTCCGCCTGGATATGAGGATGCAAAAGGTAAAGAAGGGATTTGTAAATATGGTGATCTGATAATCTGGAAATCTCTTCTTGATTACGCCAAAGAATCTTCTTGTGATATTATTTTTGTATGTAATGACAATAAGAAAGATTGGATTCAACAAACTGGAGTAGATAAAGGTAAACCTCAGCCTGAACTTCTTGTTGAGTTCCTGGAAGAGACTGGTCGTAAGATTTTGTTTTATAAGCCTTCTTCGTTTATTGAAAAGCTTAAAGCTCTTTATGGTAAGAAGCCGGATGAACTTCCTCTTTTTGATGAATTGGATAATGTTGCCTATGCTCTTGGACGTCTTGCTCATGAACGACTATTAATTCAAAGTCATTCTGGGGATAGAATTTATCTTCGATGCCAAAGTTGTGGGCACGAATTTTCTATTTGGTCTGATGATTTATATTTAAATTGGGAATCATCAAGTTATGATGACCGAGAAATGGGTGAAGAAATTGAATGGTGTTCTGAATCGAGTGTAGATTGTCCTTATTGTGTAAACGAAATAAATTTATCGTTTTATGCATATGAGTATCCCGTAGGAATATTCAATGAAGGCCATGTTGAGAGTGATGGGGCTGATTTGTTGAATGATCCTGATATAGAAAAGATTAGTCCGATATCTGATAACTTTAGTTCTTCTGATGTTTGTTGGAAATGTGGTCAAGAGGCAAGAGTTGATGATATGGGATTATGTGATGGGTGTAGATTAGAGTATGAGGAATATATAAATTCAAAAGATTAAAATTAAAAGTATGAAATATGGTATAATTACGCATTATGATGTACATAATCATGGTGCACTGCTTCAGCTTAACGCTTTAAAGCAAGTCTTGAAATCATATAGTATCGATGCACAGGCTCTTCAGTTTGATAAAAACTATGATTTTATGGGCAGAGATATGAAGGCAAAATATGAGATTTCGCTTAAATCGATTGGTATTTATATGAAGTATTTCTTAGAGAAAGGCTTGCGATGTTTTGCTTACAACTTTAAGAAGAAAAAGATTCTAGATCAGTTCCGTTCTTCTGCAAATCTTATTGGTGACTATTATACGGAATGTAGCAATCTAAATGGTGTTATAGTGGGTAGCGATGAGGTATTTGCTCTACACACTGGACCTACACCTGCTTTTTTTGGACATTGTTTACCAGCTAGTAAAGTTTTTGCTTATGCTGGCTGTTTTGGTCCAACAACGATAAATGATGTTGATAGATGGCATGCAAGAGCATTTGTTTCTAGTGGTTTGGCAAGTATGTGTGGACTAAGTATGCGCGATCAAAATTCAATATCCATTGCCAAGGAATTAACAGGGATTACTCCTGAATTAGTTTGTGATCCAGTTATTCTTTATGGATATGAGAAAGAAATTGAATGTTCAAAACAGATGCATCATAAACCCTATATGGTTGTTTATTCTTATGATGGAAAATTCGATGATTCTGCTAATGAAATCATAACTTACGCAAAGAAAAAGGGGCTTCAAATTGTATCTCCCGGTTTTTATCAGAAGTGGGCTGATATTAATGTAAATTGTGATCCGATAGAATTGCTTGCATGGTTTAAAGGTGCTCAATGTGTTGTTACAAATACATTCCATGGATGTGTACTTAGTATTATTACTGGCCGCGAAATGGCTGTTAGACTCAGAGAAAATGCTAATAAACTCCTTAATTTGATGACTGAATATAAGATTGAGAATCGAGAGTTTGGTAACACACGATCACTTGATGATGTATTTTCAGCTAATGTTGACTGGAATGCTGTTAATGACCAAATTAAACTAAGGAGAGCAAGCTCGATGGCTTATCTGAAAAAAATGATAGAATTATAATGAATATACTTGATTCTTCTGCAATTAGAAAATGTACAAGTTGTCAAATGTGTGCTGCCGTTTGTCCAAAGGGGGCAATAACTATAGAACTAGACATGGATGGTTTTTATCGACCTATAGTTGATGACACCAAGTGTGTAGATTGCTCTATTTGCACTAAAGTATGCTATAAATTTGATACTTGTATATCTGTTTCTGATAATCAAAAGCTAAATTCTACCATTCTGTATGGTGGTTTCGTCAAGGATCCGGAATTGTTGAACAAGACGACTTCTGGAGGTATAGCCGATCTGTTGGCGCATCAACTTGTCAAGGATGGATATAAGTGTGTTGGAGTAGTTTATGATTCAGAAAACGATAATGCCAAAGATATTATAGCTTGTCATGAAAACGAACTCAAAGACTTCAAAGGTTCTAAATACATTCAATCTTACACTTTTTCGGCTTTTAAGGAAATAGTTAAAACCTGTAAGACTGAAAAATATGCTATCTTTGGTACTCCGTGTCATATCTATGCTTTAGATAGATATTTGAAATTGAAAAAAGTTAGAGACAATTTTGTGTTGATTGATCTTTATTGTCATGGTTGTCCATCTATGAAAGTTTGGAAGAAATTTATAAAGGAAGTAAAAATAAAGACTCGTCAGACTCAAATAGACTATGCCAATTTCAGAAGTAAAATTAAAGGGTGGGGAAATTATACCATAGAATTAAAATCAGAAAGCAAGCCTATATATTATAGTAGTGAAGATAAAAATAACGATTTTTTCGATTTGTTTTTCTCTGATCAAGTATTAAACGAAGCTTGTCATGATTGTAAGTTACGTAGTACTTTAGACTATACGGATATTCGTTTAGGCGATTTTTGGGGAAAACAATATGTATTAAATGATAGAGGGGTATCGGCAATATGTCTTGTTTCTGATAAAGCTCGTTCTTTGTTTTTGAAAATCTCTTCTCAAGTTTCCTATAAACAAGAGAGTTATGATGATTTCCTTCCATGGCAAAGTTGGGGTAAGGTACATGCTCCCAATCGGTCATTAAGAGAGTTGATGCTTAAACAACTACAAGATGAAAAGGTTCCATTGCATGAAACTGTTGTCAGCTTTAAAGGGCAGCAAACTTTCGTTACGAAAATGATTGGTGTAGCCAAAAGTTTTGTGCATTTATTACCTCTTTCTTTTGAAAAGCAAATTCGTTGGCTATTTTATCATATAAAAAAATAATATGCTATGGTTTCTAGAATTGCAGTTATTATGTCACTCTATCGTAATGATACAATAGAGTATGTTAAGCTGGCAGTGGAGAGTATATTGAATCAATCATATTCTGATTTTGACTTTTATATTCAATATGATGGTCATATAAAGGATGATGTTGATTTATATCTCTCCAGTTTATCAGATACTAGGATTCATATCTATAAAAGGGATGAAAATAAAGGATTAGCTAAATCGCTGAATGAGTTGTTGGCTGTGGTTATGCCCTTGGACTATCAATTTATAGCCCGTATGGATGCTGATGATATTTCAACCCCGGATCGATTTGAAAAGCAGGTTAAATATTTGCAGAATCACCCAGAAGTAGATGTGGTAGGTGGAGCTATCAATGAAATAGATGAAAATGGCATGAATAGGGGAAAGGTTACTTCTTATCCTTGTACTGCAGATGAGTGCCGTGCTTTCTTTGCAAAACGAAATCCTGTGGCTCATCCAACAGTAATGTTTAGACGCAGCTTTTTTGATAAGGCTGGTTGGCATTATCCTACAGATTATGTTCGCAATGAGGATACTAGATTATGGCATGAGGGATTTAAGCACGGATGTAAGATAGCTAACATACCTGATGTTGTTCTTAATTTCCGAATGACAGATGATATGTTTAAGAATCGACGTAATGGCAAGGCGTTTGCTAAAAGTCAATTGGAGTTGCGTCTGCAAATCAAGAAAGATCTGGGTTATGGATTTATGGCAGTAGTTTATGCCTATGCTATGTATTGGTTAATGATATCGCCAAGTTGGTTGTTGAAACTTGCATATAAGGTGTTAAGATAATTTTTGCTGATATGATTTTCAAAAGATTATTTGATATAGTAGCATCGCTTTGCGGTTTGCTTTTGATATGGTGGATATTTCCACTTGTGGCTTTTCTTATTCATAAGAAGATGCCGGGAGGTTCGGCTTTCTTTGTTCAGAAGAGAGTGGGAAAGGGTGGCAAGTTGTTTAAGTGCCATAAGTTCCGCTCGATGGTGGTGAGTCATAATGGTTCGTCGGTATCGGTGGCGGGTGATAGCAGAATCACTCCGTTTGGTGCGAAGCTCCGCCATTATAAGATTGATGAGTTGCCTGAGCTTTGGGATGTGCTGATTGGCAATATGAGTTTCGTAGGACCTCGTCCTGACGTTCCTGGTTATGCTGATAAGCTGGAAGGTGATGACAGGGACGTACTGAAGCTCCGTCCGGGCATCACTGGCCCTGCTACGCTGAAGTATCGCCTGGAGGATGAAATGATTTCTGAGTATGTGGCAAAGAAACAGGCAGAGGGTGATAATCGCCCTATGCAGGAGATTGCTACTGAGTATAATGACAAGGTGATATATCCTGATAAGGTTCGCCTTAACTGCTATTACTATCGCCATTACTCCTTCTGGAAGGATATCGAAATGATATTCGCTACCGTGCTTGGTAGAAAAGTAAAGTTTGCAGGGGAAGAGGTTTAGTGCTTCATGGATGAAATCTACGAATGGCTGAATCCTAGGATTCCTGTAGAGTATGTACTCATCTCCTTTTTTGTGCTTTCTGTTGCAATCGTGATTGGAATGCTGGTGATGAAGGGGAGTAGGGCGAAGAGGTTCGTGCTTGGGGCTTTGTTAGCGGAATATTACTTCTTGGTACTTTGCTCTACTGTGATTTGTAGAGCAAGTCATGGGGAACGACATCTTGAGATTATGCCGTTTTGGAACTATCCTGATATCTGGAATAAGGTGGATTATCCTGCAGACCTAATAGAGGTACTGCTGAATATGGCACTCTTTGTTCCGATAGGATTCCTACTCGGAGGAATTGTTTTTAAAACCAAGAAGGTTCTCTTAATGGGAATCTGTTTATCGGGGATTATTGAGGTTTCACAATTCGCCTTTTGTAAAGGGCTTTGTGAAACGGATGATGTAATACATAATAGTGTGGGGGCATTCCTAGGGTTTCTGGGAATCCTAGGTATTCTTAAAGGGAAAAGAATTCTGTTTTCGAAATTCTCTGGCTCTCTTTAGAAAAAGGAGTTTCGAAAATGTACCTATACTTTCATACCTTTAAAGAAGGGTGTTTTTTCGAAAACCTACCCGTCCTTCCTTACCCTTAAGGAAGGCTGTTCTAAAATCATCCCGTCCTTCTTTACCATTAAAGAAGGCTCCACCTCTCATCTCGGTCTTCTCCCCTCAGGGAAGAAGAGGGAAACCGCCCTCCGGTGCTCAGAACCGCTACGCTATAAGGTTGGCGGACCATCAAAGGTCTGCGCCATAGTTGTGCGGGATGGGACCGCCTGGGGAAGGGAGTTTAGAGTTAATTGTTAATAGTTTACAGTTGATTTTTAGGTAATTGGCTGATAACTTGCAGATTTTTGGCATTTTCCTTGGTGGTTTCGCAGAAAATGCATAATTTTGCAACATAATATTAATCATTTAAAATGAAAGGTTATGGCATTAGAGATAAGAAGTATTCCTGTTCTTACAGGTGAGACTGCCGAACGATTTGTTCGTGAGGCAGAGGAAAATGAACGCAATCCCCAAAGAAAGGCTTTGCGAATGTCATTTGCTGATGTGGAGAAAATATTGGTTCGTTCAACTGCTAATTTGAAAGCGCATGGAGGAAAGAGTCCTTTTGCAAAGTAATTGCTCGCTTTATCGTGTTACGACAAAAAATGAGCTTGATTCTTTCTGTTGTGGCGATGAAGACCTTGATGATTTCTTTCATCAAGAGGCTTGTCTCTATGATGGACAATTATTGGGGAAAACATATTTCTTTGCTACAGAAAGAAGTGGTAGGAATGAAATAGTCTGTGCCTTTACTCTGGCTAACGACAGCATCAAGGCAGCTTTAATTCCAAATGCTTCAAGAAACAAAATACAAAGGAAAATTCCGAATTCCAAAAGAACAAGAAGTTATCCGGCCGTATTGATAGGAAGACTTGGTGTTGCCAAGGATTTTCAAGGTACTCATGATGGTATTGGATCCCAAGCGATAGACTATATCATATCTTGGTTTTTATTGCCAGACAACAAGACTGGTTGCCGTTTCATAGTTGTTGATGCTTACAATAAGGAGAATGTGCTTCACTTTTATGAAAAAAATGGTTTCAAATTCTTGTACTCTACAGAGAGTTTGGAGAAAGAGGCGAATCATATTCCTGAAGATGAGCACTTGGAGTCAAGGATGATGTATCTTGATCTGTTGGGATATATAAGATAAATATTGGTCAGGATAAATGATTATATCCCCAACCTTATGCGGGACATAAGATTGGGGAGTGAAAATGAAAGTATGAGAAGAGTATGGAGAATTATATGTGGAAATGGATAGAGGAGAGCCACTTCTTGACATTAAAACAGGGACACTCCTTGTGAACGCCAGGGAGATCTCTATGACCCAGAATCTCGGCTTCAGGATAGTCGATACAGAGACTCTTCAGAAGCTCTCGCATCGCTGCCTTCTGCGCTGGTGTGCGGGTGTCGGCAGGACGGGCTTCGGCATCCAGACCACCCTCGTAACAGATGCCGATGCTGTGGGCGTTGTAATGACGGGCATGAGCTCCAGGCTCCGACTCCGGACGGCACGGATAAATCACTCCGTCCTTCGTGATGTAATAGTGATAACCGATGTCTCGGAAACCACGCGCTAAATGACATGCCTCCAATTCGCCTACCGTGAAGTCCTGGGTAACTCGGGTGGCACTGCAGTGGATGACGATTAAATTGATCTTTCTCATTGCGCTTGTTTTTTAATGTGTTTAATGTTTAATGTTAAGTGTTAAATTACAGTCCCTTGCAGCTCTGCACGCAGATGGCAGAGGCAATGGCGGTAAGTACTGTGATGATAAGATTGATGATCTTCTTGATGGTTTCTTTTCTCATAGGCTGATGATTTACTAAAACTTGATTCAACTAAATGTTCATAACTGGAGAGATATCCTAAGAAGGAAGCTATATGACCCAGGCACCCGTGCAGAGCTTGCTTTTGATGATTGTTGCAGATGATTCCTGCCTATTGATGCTCTCGGAATGCCCCTGACGCCATACGGCTCCCTTCTATCGGATGATGCGATTAGCGGTTACATATCTATGTTGTCGCCGCCGCCTTCATCTGTAGAACCGCTATCCGTGGTTCCGCTGCCACCAGTCTGACTGCTTCCACCTTCAGTCTGGCTACCACCACCTGATGGGTTGTCCTTGCCGGTATCATCCGGATTACCTGGATTACCCGGATTCTCCGTAGCAGGAGCTGCCAGATTGATGAGCTTGATAGAGGTGTCAAGATTCTCAGTCTTGAGCTCGCCAGTGGCTCTGGCTCTCAACTTCAGTCCCAAAATGTACTTCCCCACGTTGTAGTTCACCTTGGTAGGAGCACCGCCCTTCACCTTCAGTCCGAGGGAGAAAATGGCGATGTCGGCAAATTTTACATTTTTGCCCAAAAGGAGCAACTCCTTGGTGCAGGCTGCAGCATCGGTAAGCATACCGAGGATGGCGCCCTTGCTGTAAGGGGTGTTGTGGCTAGCCATGTGAGCGGCGAGCTCTTCGAGTCCGATGGTCTCATCGGATACTACTCGTGGAAACCATTTGCCGTAAGCTTCGGCAATCTTCTGGTTCGTGTTCTGGTATAAGACAATTCTGATCATAACGTTTAAATTGTTTGATTATTAAAGTTAATTGGCGCTGCGCATTGCCCGTGGTTCTTTCTGAATCACAATGCAAAGATACAACATTCAGAATCCGCCATTCACGGTTTCTCACGTTTACTCACGTTTTCTCACTGATTTTCACGTCTTTTTCTGAAGATTTGTCCAGAAGGATGATTTTCTTCCTATGGCTCGCCCAGATAGTCGAAGATGTGGGCAACCTGCATCGGACTGAATTCCTTCGACCATTTGGTGTAGCCGCTCTTCACCAGAGCATCGTGGAGAGGCTTGCAGCGGTTGATCCATCTTCTGAGATGGGCACTTGCCACTTCGGGAGTGGCGTCAGGGAAATACTCAAGAGCTAACTCTTGCTTGGAATAACATTTCTGTTCCATATTGATTGAAATTTTAAAGTGACTTGTTTACGATGCCTAAGTGACTTACTTACGAGCCGTAAGAGACTTACTTAGGATGGCTGAGTGACTTGCTTAGGATGCCTGAGTGACTTACTTCCGGGTGACAGGGTGACACCGGTGACGGGGTTTTCTTGAAATCTCTCTCACGTAGGCGGGCGGGAGGCTTTCTGGAAAATTTTTCCTGCCTGCCCGCGTGAGAGAAAGTTTTAGAAAACAGGTGTCACCGCCGTCACCCGTCATCAGAATGGGAGATTGCCGCTGGCATCGATACCCTGGGAAATCTGATAGTTCCTGATCTCTTCTGCCGTACGGATGATGGCGACGAAACCACGACTGTGCTTGGTGCGTAACCTATTGAAACCCAGGTCTCCGAATGCCTTGCTGATCTTCTGGCTGCTCAGCTTCTGAGTGATGTTGCAGCCGATGATCTGCATCGCCCTGGCTACGGACACAAACTCCCCAGTCTCTCCCTCCGAAGGCTTCCGGAAGTAGAGATCCACCAGTTCCTGTTCGAGGCGTGGCGTCTCGAATTTGCTGTTGTGCCGGTTCTGCCGCTCTATCTCTTCATCCGTAAACCAGTAGCGGTAGCCGCTCTTGTAGAGGGCGTAAGCCTGGGCATAGATGCCGGGATGATTGAAGGGATGCTGGCGAGGGGAGACGATGCTCTCTACCTCGAAAGGCAGCCAGCGGCGGGTTCCCGTAGGATCGTTCAAAAACTCGGGATTGTTGCCCGTACCGCAGAAGCTGTTGATATGCTTGCGCTGCTCGGCATAGTGGGCATAGGCGGCTCGCTCGTTGATATACTGCATCGTCACCGCTGCCTTCAGCTGGTTCATCTCCGAGGCTGACATCGTATCCAGCTCTTCGCAGCAGATGAGGGCGTACTGCGAGAGGGCGATGAGGTCATCCTTCGTCATTCTCTTGGCATTGGTCTTCGTGTAGAAGTACTGCTTCAGCTCAGCCGGAAGGAGATAGTTGAACCAGGTGGTCTTGTTGGCACCCTGTCTTCCGATATAGACCAGGATGACATTGTTCACCGCCTCTGGGTCCAGCCAACCGGCAATCATGCCCACGAGCCACTTCCTCAGGCATTCCTCGAAGCTCAGCACAGAGCTGTCGGTATCCTTCACCTTCACGGTGGCAGCGAGTTCGGCGATGTAGTCCTTGTCGCCCTCCTTCCAGGGCGGGAGATGGGCGAAGTAATCCTCGAAGGGATTGAATACGGGCGTATAATCGCTCTCAATGATATTGCGCATATCCAACTTGTTTACCTTCACCGTGAGCGACATCTTGGTCCAGAGCGAGTTGACGTGACGGTCGAGGAGAATCTGCCAGCGGGGCGGCTTGTCGGAAGATAGAGAGGCGCCTTCGGGGATTTCCAGAAACTCGTAGCGCTGCGTGATGAGATTGTATCGGAGACGGATATGACCATCGAGAAAATTCTTGATTTCCTCGACCGATGCGAAGCGGTTGTCACTGCCGCCATTTCCGCCTCCTCCACCTCCTCCAGATGCCTTTCTGGAGGCGCCGGGGGTGTTGTCGTAGCAGGACTTGATGACCTGCTCCACGCCGTCGTATTCGGGAAATTTCTGGAGTGCCCATTCCAGAACGTTGGCATGGGCATAGCGTTTCCTGGCGAGCATATAGCCCACTCTCATCACATAGTTATTGTGTTTGTTTGGCTGGTAAACAATCTTGTCGTTGTCTAGTTTCGGCTTGATGATTTGCTCGTAGTAGGTGTTGATGTGTTCCAGTTTCTTCTGTTTCTGATTCTTCTTAGTTGTCTCGGTATGGAATAGGGAGATTTCTTCGGCTGAGAAAGAGATGGCATCGGAATTGTAGTATGCATCGGGATCGTAGGCGAGTCCACTGAGTCGATTGACGTTCTTGCACTGAAAGTCAGCTTTTTTGCCAATGAGCTGCTGATAGTAGTCATTGCCCTTGGCGAAAGCGGCGGGGTAGTCATCTCCGAGATAGGGATAGATGACTCGGATACCGTTGCCGCTCATCGTGATGTAGCAGAGCAGGGTATGCGGATCGGCGCAGAGCTTCTGCTTCAGTGCGTTGAGGGCGGTGATATCGGGAGGCACTTCGGGGAAGAGCTCATCGAAATCTACGAGAGATAGGTGGGTGAGTTCCCGGATGTTGTCCTGGCCCTTGCCTCCTTCGAGGTAGCAGGCTGGGGCAAAGAGGGGCGCATCTGCCTTGAAGGTTTTCTTGCCTGTTTGACGGTAGGACTGGGTGAGAAACTTGAGTTTCTCATCGGTTTTCATAAATGAAACCAGGCTTTCGAGGTCTCCCTGTATGGGAGTCTTGCTGGTCATGTTTTCAAATTGAGATACATTTTTTTTCATTTTATCATTTACGATTGTTAGTAAAGCGGATTGTTCCGTTTACGTGATGTTGTGAAAGGAGTTGGGGATAGGTAGTATCTCGCTGGTTTCATATCGCAAAGTTACAAAAAAAGGTTGAAAGGTCAATTCCCGTAGTGGGAATTTTCAAGTATATTTTTTAATTTTTTTAAAATAATTTAATATGTTCAAGAGTCAAATTGACATTGACATGCATTTATTTGGCAAAACATTGCGCCAGATTATGCATGAAAATGAGATTAATTTCACAGAGTTCGCAGCCGACATTCAGCTGGGTCCAAAGTACCTTGCTGGAGTCAGAAAAGGTGAGGAAGTGTATAACCACGCTATTTACGTGAGAATCGTGGATGGGCTGAAAGGCTATTTTCAGAAGATGATTATCCGGATATTAGAGATAAACTTATCCGTGCATCGTTTGGGGTTGAGGTATAGGGGCACACAGATTCCACGGATTTTCACAGATTTTTGCCCTGTTCGGGCTGTGGAACCTTAAAATAAAAGGCTGGTAGGAATTTTTCCTGCCAGCCTTTTTTGCTTCTTCTTTATTTGCCTTTTACCTTGCTTTTTGATACTGTACCTGCTGCTTATTCACAGGAAGCCTTTTTCCTCAAGCTATACTTTCCGTGCTTATCGAATACAATCCAATAAAGCACAGGAAGGATGGTGGCGATGAGTACCATCGAGATGAGGGTTCCGAAGAAGATGACGGCTCCCATCGGAGACCACAACGTGTTGTTCTCTATCATCATCGGCAATACGCCTACCGAGGCTGCTGCTGAGGTGAGGAAGATAGGACGCATGCGGCGCTCACCAGCCTGGAAGGCGGCATCTCTTACCGAAAGACCCTTGTCACGGCGAAGTTCCTCGGCATAGTCGAGCATGATGATACCGTTTCTTACCAGAATACCCATCAGACTCACGACACCCAGAATGCAGGTGATGCTGACATCGAAGCCGGTAATCAGGAGTCCTATCGCAGCACCGAAGATGCAGAGCGACATGGAGGAGAGATTCACCAGAGCCAGGCTGATGCGCTTGAAATGGAAGAGCAGAATGAAGAAGATGATCAATACCGCTATCAGCACACCCGATATCACCTGGGGCATGGTTTCGCCATCCTTTTCTGCCATACCGCCAATCTCCCAATCCAGATCGGTAGCGAGCGGGAGTTTCGATACTTCCTCTTTCAGTTGGGCGGACAATTGGTTGGCATTATAGCCTCTCATCGGTTCACCGACGATGGAGATGGTGCGTACGCCATTGCGGCGGACGATGCAGCCATCGTGCCAGTCGGGAGAAATCTTAGCCAGCTGACGGAGCGGCACACTCGATGTTCCGCCCATCACAGGGATGTATTCGTTGGCAAGATCGCTGTCGTTCTCCGACTTCAGTACCATTTTCACCGGATAATCGCCCTCCCAGAGGGTGGACATCGGAATGCCATCGCCAAAATGAATGGCAAGATCGGCAGAGAGCAGCGTCTTGTTCACACCCAGACGGTTGGCCTCGGTAGCATCCGGCGTAACCCGGATGCCCGGCAACGGCTCCTCGAAATTGGTGCGGATCAGATTGATACCTTCTATCTGATGCATGCAGGCGGATATCTTTCTGGCGGCTGTCTTCAGATCGCTGATGCTGTCGCCGCTCACTCTTACTTCGATAGGGTAGCTGGCATTGTTGTAATCCATCTGCTTGAAGCGGATGTAGCAATCCGGGAAGTAGTTGGAGTAGCGGTCGGCATATCGGTCGAGTACCTCTTCGGTGGCACCGTTATCTACCGTATTCACGATGAACTGGGCAAAGTTGGGACCGCCAATCTGCGGAGCGTAGGTGGTATGGAAACGGGGCGAACCTTGTCCGATAAACGTGGTTACCGCCGTTACCTGCGAGTCGCGCTGCAGGATGTGAGCCATCGAATCTGCTACCTGTGCAGTTCTATCGGCTGTGGTTCCGTTAGGAAGATAGAACTCCACGGCAAACTGGTTTCTCTCAGCGATAGGCATCATTCGCTGTGGAAGATTCACGAAGATGACGGCACCGATGCTTACCAGCACCACGCCCACGATGAGGGTGATGCGAGGACTGGCGAAACAGTGCTTCAACAGCCAGGTGTAACCCATCTGCAGATAATCGAGCGGCTTCTTCCGGGCATTGGGGGTAGGCTGACTGCTGATGCCCTGATGAATCACCCTATATTGTAAATAAGGTGTAAGCAGCAGCGAAACCGTGAGCGAGATGCTCAGGATGATGAACATTGCCCAAGGGAACGACTTGACGAAATCGCCCATATCACCATGCATGGTAAAGAGGAACGGGAAGAAGGTGAGCGAGATGCTGAGCGTGGCGGAGAGTACCGACATGAAGAACTCACGTGGGGCAGCGATGGCTGCGTGCCAGCGCGACATGCCGTGGCCCAGCTTCTCCATATAGTTGTCGATAATGACAACGGAATCATCCACCACCATACCCAGGGTTACGATGAGGGCAGCCAGGGTGACGGTGTTCAGTTCCATACCGAAAAGATAGAAGATGCCCACCGAAGAGAAGATGGTGATCGGGATGCTGAGGGCGGATACCTCTGCCACGCGGCGTGGCATCAGCAGGATGACCACGATGATGACGGAGATGACCGAGATGAGCAGTTCTCGGAGGAAGTTGAGCACCGATTCGCTCACCACCTTGCTCTGGTCGGTGATGGTATTGATATGCACATCATCGGGCAGGGTCTGCTCAAACTCATCTATCGCCTGGTGAACGTCTTTTCCCATCTTCACGATATCATTGCCCGGTCGCATCTCGATGGAGAGGAGCACGCATTTGTTGCCGTTGCTCTTGATGTATTTGCTCAATTTGGGATATTCTCTCCTGATCTGGGCAATATCCTTCAGGCGCACGATGTTGCCCTTGGGGTCGGAATAGACGATCTGTTCTGCCACATCGCGCTCGTTGTTGTAGGAGTCGGTGATGTGGATAGGCAGGTTGAGGTTGCCCAGCTCCAGGTTTCCACTCATGGTGGTGAAGCCCTGTAGGGCGAGCTGGTTGAGCACCTTGTAGGAACCGATGCCGTATTTAGCCAACTTGTTCTGGTCCAGATAGATACTGATCTGCTCGTTCTCCAGTCCGTAGGTGCGGAGGTTGGAGATGGCATCGATGCGGCGCAGCCGGTCCTTCAGCCTGTCGATGTAGGTGTTCAGTTCCCGATAGGTTTTCTGCTTGCTTTCCATCGTGATGAGCAGGGCAGAGGTATCGGCGATGTCGTCCACTGCCTGCAGGGCGAGAACGCCTGATGGGAGAGACGCCTTGAAGGCCTGCAGTCCGTGCTTGAACTTGCTCCAGAAGGCATCCCTGTCTTCTACATCATCGTTGAGTTCCAGAAATACGATCAGCATGCCGTCCTTGCTCTGGGTGTAGGTCTTCTTCTTGTTTACCTCCTTGTATCCGAAGATGAAATTCTCCAGGGGTTTCGCCACCCGTTCTTCCACCTCATCGGATGTGGCACCGGGATATACGGCAACGCAGGCACCCTGGCGGATGGTGAATTGCGGCATTTCCTGCTTAGGCATGATGCAGATGCCCAGAATGCCCACGAAAAAGAGCATACCCATGAGGAGCATCACGATATTATGGTTGCACATCGCCGATTCGATGAACGAACGCTTGATGATGCGGTTGGGTTTTCTCGTAATGCGAGCCTTAATATGGTCGTGAAGGGCGGTGTCCTTCTGCGGAATCTTCGGCTTGCTTGTATCTTGATTTGTGTCTTGACTGATATCTTGATTCATATCTTTTCCCTCCACATTTTATCGGTTGTTACTCTTTCCGGTATCCACCTTCATACCTTCTGATACCTTCTGCTGACCATTGATGATGACCTGGTCGCCAGTATGAAGTCCCGAGAGAATGATGATGCCATCTCCCTCGAAATCGCCTGTGGTTACAGGTTGCTGGTGCGCCTTGCCGTTTACTACGGTCCAAACGAATCGGGAGTTATCTACATCCAGTTCTACGCTTTGCGGCGGAACGATGATATGAGCCGGTGCTGCTGCACTGCCTTGAATCTGGGCGTTGCAGACCATACCCGGGAGCAGACGACCCTGCGGATTGGTGATAGCCACCTTGATGTCGTAGGTATGCGAGATAGGGTTGGCATCGATGCCTTTTTCTGAGATGGTTCCATAGAAGACGGCACCGGAAAGAGCGGTAACCGTCAGCTTCACCTTGTCGCCTACGTGGAGAAGCGAGATTTCAGCTTCGGGTACGGAAACCTTGGCATTGACCTGAGCCACATTGGCGAGTTTCAGCACGGGCTGGCCAGGAAGCACGTAGGTTCCCATATCCACATTCTTGGCAGCGATGACGCCTGAAAATGGAGCTGTGAGTGTAGAGTGGGAGAGTTGCTGACGGGCGATGCTTTCGGCAGCCTTCGCCTGTTCCAGTTTACTTTCTATCTCCACCCATTTCATATCCGAGATGGTTCCCGACTGATGGAGGGGCAGGAATCTCCTGTAGGCATCTTCTGCCTGCTTCAGGGTGGTGAGGGTAGCCCGGTGAGCCTCCTTCACGGTAGTAGGGTTGATGGTGGCAAGCAACTGACCCTTGCTGACTCTGTCGCCCTCATCTACACGGATGGAAGTGATATTTCCGGCGATTTCGAAACTGAGTGTTGATCCCATTTTTTCCTCGATGGTACCCACATAGTCTTTCGTTCCCCCCAGGTTTGTATTTCCTACGGAGATAGTCTCTACCTTGATATTCTTCTTTTCCGTCTTCTTGAGTTTTTCCGTGCATCCTGTCAACAGCAGGCTGAATCCCGTAATCATCAGACTGCATCCCATGAATATCAGACAGCTGCTACTGCATTTCATTAGCCATCCTGTCATACCATCTTTCTTTTTCATATCTTCTTCTTTTTGTTATTTTTTTGCAAAGGTATGAAATTATGGCGAATGTAAGGGGAACAAAGTATTAAATATGTTTAAGAACTAACTTTTTTTTAGAAAAAAGATGTACCTTTGTATGCTGGAATAAACCATATAATTAAAATTCAATATGAAGAAAATCTTATCTATTGCTTTTGCTGCCTTATTGGCAACATCTTCTTTTGCCCAGAAAAGCGAAACGCTGCTGGAGCGCAACCAATTAGCAAAAACTCCTCCTATGGGATGGATGACATGGAATCTCTTTAAAGGTGACATCAGTGAACAGCTGATCAAGGAAACTGCCGATGCCATGGTAGAACACGGTTTCCGCGATGCCGGTTACGAATACATCTTTATAGATGACTTGTGGCAGGGAGGTCGTGACCGTCATAATAACATCATCCCAGACCCTAAGAAATTCCCGAATGGCATCAAGGCACTTGCCGATTATGTTCACTCCAAGGGATTGAAGTTGGGTATCTATTCTGATGCCGCCCAGCTTACCTGCGGTGGATGGACAGCCAGTTATGGTTTCGAGGAGCAGGATGCCCGCACCTTTGCTTCGTGGGGTATCGACTATCTGAAATATGATTACTGCAATGCTCCGGAGGACAGTGCCACAGCCCGTAAACGCTATCATACGATGGCTCAGGCTTTGAGCAAGTCGGGTAGAAACATCGTTCTCGGCATCTGCGAATGGGGACAGCGCAACGCCGAAGAATGGTGCGAGCAGGTAGGCGGTTCGCTTTGGAGAACCAGCTATGATGTAAGGGATATGTGGAAAGATATCGTGAAGCAAGGCGGTATGGGTATTCTTGATATCGTGAATATCACAGCACCGCTTGCCAAGGATGTTCGCCACGGACAGTGGCCGGATATGGATATGCTGGTTGTGGGACTGAATGGCAAGGGCGGCCCATCCAGTGATCTGGGTGGAGTTGGCTGCAGCTATACTGAGTATCAGACTCAGATGAGTATGTGGTGTATGATGTCATCCGTACTGGCATTGAGCAACGACCTGAGAAAGCTTTCTGCAGAGGATAAGCGCATTCTCCTGAACAAGGAAATCATCGCCATTGATCAGGATCCGTTGGGCAAGGCTGCTGAGCGCAAGGTGAATCAGGCTGATCATCAGATTTATGTTCGTCCTTTGGCAAATGGTTCTCATGCCGTTGCCATTCTTAACTGTGGTGATAAAGACATTCGTGTGCAGGCAGATTTCAAGCAGTTGGGCTTAAACGGCAAGTATCTGGTAAGAGATGTATGGCAGCATCGCGATATTGCCAAAAAGGCAAACAGATGGAAAGGTACAGTGAAAGCTCACGAAACCAAGGTGTTTGTATTGAAATAAGCTATCAGTTGGGCTCTCTTTCTAAGTAAGAAGAGAGCCCCTACTATTTTACTTTTAAGGGACGTTATGATAAATAGGGGTTTTGAAAAGCATCGTTTAGGGAATTTCCTCTATCGGTTTAGGGAAAATCCTTACTATACCTCCAGAAAACGTCTTATCTTTGCAGCAGAAATCAGAAAGATGACTGAATTTGCGATGATTCGGGAATCTGATGGTTTCCTGGAAAATAGAAGTTTAACATATCAATAAGATAAGATTATGAAGAAGTTTATCATAGCACTAGTCGCAATGTTCATGCTGACATTCACTTCTGCATCAGCAATGAGTTATGAACAGGCTCGCCAGCAGGCACTGTTCCTGACCGACAAGATGGCTTACGAGCTGAATCTGACAAACGATCAGTATGAGGCTGCTTACGAAATCAACCTCGACTATCTGATGGGTGTAGATACTTACGACGATCTCTACGGCATCTATTGGCGCCAGCGTAATCTCGACTTGAGCTACATCCTTCTGGATTGGCAGTATCGCTCATTCTGTGCCGCAAGCTATTTCTACCGTCCTCTTTACTGGGATGGCGGATTTTTCCACTTCGGCATCTATGCACGCTACCCACGCAGAGATTACTTCTTCTTCGGAAGACCTCATTTCTATGCAGTATATCGTGGTGGACACAGCTGGAGAATGAATGGTGGCAGAAGCTGGTATCGCGGACGTGAATTCGGCGGTCCGCGCCCTGGTGGTCCACGTGGTCAGCAGCCAAGATTCGGCATGCGTGATGGATTCAATCGTGGCGATTATGGTCGCGGCAAGACCTTCGGCAATCTGAACCGTCAGAGCAGTACAAGAACAACGGTTACACGTGATCATTCTTTTGGTAACTCAAACCGTCTGGAAATGAATGGTGGGTCTTTCAATAATCGTCCAAATAACGATAGAATGAATCGTCCAAACAATAACAGTAGTTTTGGCAACAGTCGCCCAAATAATGGTTCATTCGGAAGCGGAGTACGTGGCGGTGGTTCTTTTGGAGGCAATAACCGAAGCGGATTCGGCAGTGGTTCTACCAACAACAGCCGTTCGTTTAATAATGGTTTCACTCCACGTTCCAGCACTCCAAGCAATGGCTCGTTCGGTGGTCACCGTGGCGGCAATTCGTTTAATAACAGCCGTTCGTTCAACAGTGGAAGCCGTTCCTTTGGCGGAGGCAGCAATGGTGCCCGCAGTTCCTTTGGAGGAGGCTCTTCCCGTAGCAAGAGCAATAATGGCGGCGGCTCATTCGGAGGCAGAAGATAGTTAGACCAATTTATCAAACCAAATATATACCAAAAGAAGGGACATTCCAAGTGATTGGGATGCCCCTTTGATTTTTTCAGTATGATGAATTAATATTCTTTCAAAGATCATCAAAAGAGATAATCTACAGAACTATATAACTGAATGACAAGTATATAGATGATAAAGAGAGGTGCAGAAAGGCGTACTCCATCCGCCATTGCCTCTCCCATTGCCTCGATGCTGTTCAGTCTTTGACAGACTACGCCGAAAGACTGTGCCATAACAATGATCATCAAGCAGATATAGGGTAAGATGCTTCTGGAAAAACTGCTGGAGGCATATCCTCCCATCACATTGAGCAGAATGGCATGAGGAATGAGCGTGAGCAATAGCATCACACCGGTAAACAGCACGAATTCCAGGCAAACCAACCGCAAGGCATTGTGCTGTCGGTAAACCTTATGATCGTAGTTTAACAAGCCGCTAGCCCGTAGCGTTCCCCAGGCAATGCTGATCAGCAATAGCCACACCAGCCAAGGTGACTGCAGGTTAGCGGTGAAAGTGCCGAAGAACCATCGGATACCTTCCGGACTGAGCAATGACCGGGGAGAGACATCGGGCATTGCGGCAGTGATGAGCCAGGAAGCCAGCACCAGTACTATCTGTGCCAGTATCAGCAGGAACATGGCATAGCCACATATCCTGCTGAATGTATGACTATTCTTCATCAGCCTGCAGATTATCAATATCGATGATGCGTAACTCGCAGGCCCGTACCACGAGTCGGGTGGCATTCACGCTCATACCATTATTTCCATCCGGGAAGAGCTTCTGTACGAGTTCATTCTGTCGCTTTTCCAGGCTCTTGACTCCGAACGGCATTCCTCGCAGATTCGTGATCTGTTCCTTGGTGTAACCCAGGGCGAGATGGCGGAGGAATCGCTCGTCGTACTCATCAATCTCGTAATTGATCATCGCCTCCTGATGCATCAGTTGGCTTCCTACGCTCTGCTTGAATCTATCAACGATCTTCTGGAGAATCGGCTGGTTGAAGACCAGTTTCTTTCCACTCATGCAGGATGCCACATCACCACGGGTCAGCAATTCTCCACTCTTGAGGATAATGCCTTCACAGCCTGCATCGAGCACATCTACCCATAACTTCTCGTTGAGAATCTCGCCGGTAAAGATCAATACCTTCACATCAGGATACAGTTCCTTTGTACTACGGCAAATCTCTACTCCAACCGTGGTAGAGCCACTCAAGCCAAGATCAAGCAGTACCAGGTCTGGCTTTTGCTGTTTGATTAGTTTCCAATAAGCGATTTCACTATCCGCAGTGCCGATGATTTCAGCTTCGGGTATGTCGTTCTTGAAGATTCCTTCTGTGCCTTTCAATTCCAGAGGCACATCCTCTACTATAATAACCTTAAATTTATTCATGTCTTTGTCTTTATTATTTTTTCAGGTAAAACGATTTCTATCATGAGTTTGCCGTCAGATGACGGCTTGGCAAGAATGCCGCAGCCACGCAGGTTGGTTGCCTCCCCTATTTCTCTCACAATCTGGCGAGCCACGAGATATTTCATATCGCTGGTGAGTGGTGTGAAAAGATGTGGATGCCGGGTTGCGTCAAATGGAATGTCGTGAAGAATATACTGGCAGGTAACATAGGCAGATGATGCGGCTGTTTCCTGATAAGTAAAGTTCTTCACTCCGCCTGTGATAAGCTTCCTGAGATATGCCAGCAAGTCTGCGTCGCATTTCACGGTTCCTTCCACCTGCTCCATTGCCTGTGCGCTGAGCATCGTGTATATTGCCTTGTAGTAATCCACCAACTCCTGCAGGGAAGTAACATCCTCCGGCGTACTGTCGATAAGCTGTCTGATTCGCGATGGGTAATACATCGTTTCGTGCTTGAGCGTAGAGAGACAGTTATCGAGTACGGAATTGGCAATGTGCAACTTTCCGTTTTCATACTCGGCACGATGCAATTCGTCTTCTGCCATTTCTATATTCGTAGCCTCATTCTGCTGCATCTCAATGCTTTGCTTCAGCGCTTGCGAGATGTGTTCCACCACCTCATTGAGCTGAGGGAAAAGCTGAGCGTTACGTATATTATTGCTGCCGGATGGAGTCCAGATCCGGGTAATCTGCTTCAGCTTATCCGTGTTGGAATCACCACTGAGCAGCACCTTGTTGATGCCATTGATTTTTTCTACGGCATAGCGATAACGGAGGATATGGCGATAGTATAGCAGATAGTATGCCAGCGGCAATTGTAACAGCAGGATAATCAGCAAGACGATGGCTACTGCCTTCGAGTTTTCTGAAGTCTGCATGGTTCTTACGTAGTTATCGAGCGAATTATCCGCACTCCGTTCACGGAAGAGCTGGGTATATACCTTGTTGTTACTATCGTATAGTTCCCATTTGTGGAGCGCCAGCGCTGCCACGGCACTCTCGTTGCGGATATCGAGTATGACCTCGTAGTTGGTTGGCAAACTGTCGTGCAGCCAATGGATTTCGGCTGCGGTTCCTTTCATGGGATGTGACACCATCAGATATTTTCCATCAGGATTCAATGTCAGATAGTATCGGTTGAGATAGCTGCGAGACGAATCTGCCATAGCCAGGGTTCGCTCGTAGGTGCCATTGATATTACTGAAATAGGCACTATCGGCATAGGATGCTGCTAACTGCAGCAATCGGGACGTCTGCTTATTGTCTCCGTGCCTGTTAGTTCTGTGCTTATCAGTTCTGTGCATAGAGACATTATTCCAGGTGCTTCCCTGTACGGCAGATGGGATATTACACCCTATCAGCATCAAGGCAAGCATCAGTATCATTTGTATTTTCCGAATACCGCAAGGCAGTCGGAAAGTGAACCTACTACCCTTTCCCGGCTCACTCTCTGCCTGTATGCTACAAGGAGAGAAAAGCGAACTGATTTTCTTGTACTTATCGATGATTCCCTTACAGTTGAGCAAACCGAATCCATGTCCGCCGGTATAGGTCCGGTCAAAGATATGTTCCAGTGTTTCTTCATCCATACCTTTTCCAGTATCTTCTACAGATATTTCCACGAAGGTCTGATGACTCTTGGCACTAACCACCACCTCACCTCCTGCAGGTGTAAACTTCCTGGCGTTGTCGGCTATGGTATTGATCATGAATAGTGTCAGCGTACGATCAGCCTTTACCGTGGCATCCGTAGGTTGTACGGTCAGTTTGACCCCACGCATTTGAAAACTCATTTTTCCTTTGGCTACAATATCGAAAAGTGGCTGGAGCGGGAAACTCTCAATGCGGAGATTGATGGCTCCCTGGCGCATCTGTATCCAATCGGTGAGAACCGAATTATATTGGTTGATCTTATCTGTCAACTCAGATATATAGGTATATCGTTCCTGTTTCACTTCTTCCGGATCATTGCCCTTCATCAGTCTATCTACCTCATGAATCATGCGGTCGATAAATGGAGTGATGCTATTGACCAGAGAAAGCTTGGCACGCTGTTCCAGGTTGCGGCGCCTATTGTCTGATATATGGAGCTGAACCATATTCTTGGCTTCTTCCAATTCTTCATGCTTTTCAGATAATGCATTGATATGCTGTGTGTTCTGTTCTTCCCATTCATGTAAAGGTATCAGTAGGGATTCTACAGAACTTTCCTTGGTGTTACGGCGCTTCATTCTGTCGAATACATAGAGCAAGACCACAACCAAGACTATCATGAAGATTACCGCAGCAATCATCGTGTTCAGCTGAACGGCGTTGTTGTCCAACTGAGTGGCACGAGCTTCCAACTGTCTATCCTGTCGGCTCTGCTCCTGCAAGTCGAGGTAAATATTGCGGTTGTAATCGCTTTCCGGCTTATCATCGATGGCAGAATAAACCAGGCTGAGTCTTTCTCGGATAGAAGCCACCAGATCGGGAGCCTGCTGGATGGCCCTGTTCTGATTGAGTGCCCTATTCAGACAATCGCCTGCAGATTTATAATCCTTGATTTGCCAGTAGCATTCTGCCAGTGTACGGTATGCTCCTGCCGTCTGGTAAACGTCACCATATTCAGAAAAGATATTGAGTGCGCGTTGCGCAAAGTTTCCAGCCAGAAGTTCCAAAGGCATCTGTTCTACATTGAGATACTGGAAAGCCGGCAGATTGTTTTTTACCAGGAAATCGCGCTGTTCCGGGTCCTGGATATGTTCGCTGATAGATTGCAGTGCGTTTGCCTGCCAGTATGGATAAGGATTGCTGCCACTTGCCAAAAAGTAGAGGCGAATGAGCATGTCAAATTCTGTCTGACAGATTTCCTGTGGGGTGCCATGAGTGATGGCGCCACCAGCTCCCATATTATAAAGATAGTTGAGATACTGTGCCGTATCCTGTTCCAGTTCATCCGGATCAAGATCAGCCAGTGCATTGAGCATCGGCTTGTCTAGCTGTACATAATAAAAATAGGTGGCAGCAACGATATCAAACTCACTCTTCGCATAAATGGCGCGTTGACGCTCTCGAAGAGGGAGGTTATCTATTTCCTCACCGATTCTGCGCAGTTTGCGGATGGCTTTTGCTCTAAAGCTATAAAAATCCTTGTTGCGGGCCTCACGCTGACAGAGTCGCATATTCTGAACGTCGGCAATAAGGAGTTCTATCTGGTTGTCACTGCGTTCGTTTACCTTGTCAAGCCATCGTTTGGCAGTATGGTAATCCATCTTGGCAATAGCCACAAAAGCCAGGTTGTTGCAAGCCTCCGCGTATCCGGCAGGATAGTCTTCAGAAAGAGCCAAAGCCTTCTCTGCCAATACTTTAGTGGAATCAAGGTTACGATAGTGAAGCGCATAAGAAAGTTGATTCAGCTCATCAACTTCGCCCTTATGCGATGGCGAACAAGCTGAAAAAACAAACATCGCCACCATCATACAGATGATGGCGATGCCATAAATATGATGAAAACTTTTATGCATTCTGATTATGCACGTGCCTTAGCAATGTAGCCCAAAGCTTCCTGGCACTTTGCTGTGATGGCAGCCCAATCTGCAGCAGCAACAGTCTCCTTAGGGAAGAGCTTAGAACCCATACCTACACAGAGAACACCCGCCTTGATCCAAGGAGTAAGGTTCTCCTCTGTTGGCTCTACTGCACCTGTTACCATGATGTTGCTCCAACGCAATGGTGCCATTACATTCTTTACGAATGAAGGACCACCTACATTACCTGCAGGGAATACCTTGGTTACATCGCAACCTGCTGCCTGAGCATTGTTGATCTCTGTTACAGAACCACAACCTGGTGAATAAGGCACCAAGCGACGGTTACATACAGGAGCAATATCAGGATTGAAGTTAGGACCTACGATGAAGTTTGCACCCAACTGGAGATACAAAGAAGCTGTACCAGCATCAACCACTGTACCAGCACCCAGGATCATCTCAGGGCACTCCTTGTCAGCCCACTTTACCAACTCCCCGAAAATCTCGTGAGCGAAATCGCCACGGTTAGTGAATTCAAATACACGAACGCCACCCTCGTAGCATGCCTTGATTACGTTCTTGCAGATTTCGATATCTTTATTGAAGAATACAGGAACCATACCAGTCTCTTTCATAGCTGCCATGACCTGCATTTTGCTAAACTTTGCCATTTTCTTGTTTTAATGTTAAATGTTTAATGTTAAGTGTTATCGCTGTACACGACCATTAGCGTTACCGCCAGCAAGGCTCTCAACCTCGTCAACAGAAACCAAGTTGAAGTCGCCAGGGATAGTGTGCTTCAAAGCAGAAGCAGCAACAGCGAACTCAAGTGCCTCGCCCTGAGTCTCCTTAGTCAAGAGACCGTGGATCAAACCGCCAGAGAAAGAGTCACCACCACCTACGCGGTCGATAATAGGGTTGATATCGTAGTGCTTGCTCTGATAGAATTCCTTACCATCATAGATAAGAGCCTTCCAGCCATTGTGAGTAGCAGAGAGAGACTCACGGAGCGTAGAAACGACATACTTGAAGCCGAACTCCTCCATCATACCCTTGAAGATGCCATAGTAACCCTCAGCATCAGTCTTACCGCCTTCTACGTCAGCATCTGGCTTGAAGCCCAAGCAAAGCTGAGCATCCTCCTCGTTACCGATGCAAACATCTACATACTGCATCAATGGGCGCATCACAGAGATAGCCTTCTCTGATGTCCAGAGCTTCTTGCGGAAGTTGAGGTCAACAGATACAGTTACGCCATGACGCTTAGCTGCCTCACAAGCCAACTTGGTCAACTCTGCTGCCTTGTCGCTGATAGCAGGAGTAATTCCACTCCAGTGGAACCACTGAGCGCCCTCCATGATTTTATCGAAGTCGAAATCAGAAGGATCAGCCTCTGCGATAGCGCTGTGAGCACGGTCGTAGATAACCTTAGATGGGCGCATAGAAGCACCAGTCTCTGCATAGTAGAGACCTACTCTATCACCACCGCGGGCGATAAACTCTGTGTTGACGCCATAACGACGAAGACCATTTACTGCAATCTGGCCAATCTCGTGCTTTGGCAACTTTGATACGAAATATGCATCGTGACCATAGTTAGCAAGGCTAACAGCAACGTTAGCCTCACCACCACCAGGGATGATGCGAAGTGACTCACTCTGGATGAAACGATCGTTGCCTTCTGGTGACAAACGAAGCATAATCTCGCCTAATGTTACAATCTTTGCCATTGTTTGATAGTTTTAATTTCTTTGTTTTTATTGTTTGTTTACTAATAGACAATTTTATAGTAGTTGTCCGTAACCGCTGGCAAAAATAGCTATAATTTCTCGAATACCAAAATTTAATCGCAGTTTTTTTCAATTCTAGCCTTATTTTTTCTCACTTTTTCCCTTTTTTTCTCCTTTTTTTAGATTTTTGTGCAAAAAAAGAGCTGTGCATTCGCACAATTCAAAAAAATGTTGTATATTTGCGCCCGAATGCTGATGGTGTGACCGCACACAAGTCAGCAGATCAACAAAACATAGTTAAAAGCACAGTTTGTGCACACAGTTATGAGGGAGCAAAGCCTTCTTGCAGGAAGAAAATGCATCCTATATATAATAAGGTGTGAACGACTTGCTCAAACCATAAACTTAAAAACAATGGCCGAAAGAATCAGAATCAAGGATATCGCCGAACGAGCAGGCGTATCTGTAGGAACAGTGGACCGTGTGCTCCACGACCGCCCGAACGTGTCGAAACCGGCACGTGAGAAGGTGGAACAAGCGCTCAAGGAAATGAATTATCAACCTAATATGTATGCCAGTGCTTTGGCATACAACAAGGCTTATACTTTTTGTCTTCTGATACCGAAGCATGAGTCGGAAGCCTATTGGGAAGAGATAGAAGAAGGTGCCAGAAAGTGCGAAGACCAGCGCCGGGATTTTCATATCGATTTGGAGATTCGATTCTACGAGCGTTCTAGTGAGGATTCTTTCAAGGCTGTTTCGCAAGAGATTCTTGATGCCAAACCGGAGGGAGTCATCGTGGTGCCATCATCTCTGGAAGTGACACGTGGCTTTACAGACCAGTTGCATCAAAAGCATATTCCGTTTATCCTGCTCGACTCTTATATGCCAGACCTGCGTCCTCTCTCCTTCTTTGGTCAGGATTCATTCTGCTCTGGCTATTTCGCTGCCAAGATGCTGATGATGCTTGCGGGTAATGAGAAAGAAGTGATGCTGATGAGACAGACCAAGGACGGTCATGTAGTCAGCAAGCAGCAGGATAACCGTGAGGTGGGATTCCGTCATTATATGCACGACCATTTTCCAAATATTGTCATCCATGTACTTGACCTTCCGTTCAATGGAACCCGCAACGAGTACCAGAATATGCTGGCTCAGTACTTTGATGAGCATCCTGCTACCCATCATTGTATAACAATGACATCGAAGGCACATCTCGTGGGAGATTATCTGCTGAAGTCCAATCGCCGTGACGTACAGATCATGGGTTATGATATGGTGGGCAAGAATGCGAAATGTCTGCGCGAAGGCAGCATCTCGTTCCTCATCGCACAGCATGCCTATATGCAGGGTTACTATTGTGTAGATACTCTTTTCCGTGCCATCGTTCTCAAGAAGAAGGTGAATCCGGTAAATTACATGCCTATCGAGCTGCTGATGAAGGAGAATATCGAATTCTACCGCAGAACGCAGATCTAAGGCTGAAATGAAGAAGCAAGAAAATAGAAATTATAAATATATAAATAAACAAAACTACAGAATGAAACTATCAAGCTTTATCAAGATTAACCCTGCCGACTCGGTAGTGGTTTGTTTGCGTCCTATGCAGAAGGGCGAGATTATCGAAGTGGATGGCAAGAACATCACTCTCTTGCAGGATACTCCTGCTGGTCATAAGGTACTCATCGATGATGCTGCCGAGGGACAGAACATCATCAAGTATGGCTACCCTATCGGTCATGCCAAGCAGGATTTGAAGCAGGGTGAATGGGTGAATGAGAACAATCTCAAGACCAATCTTGCCGGAACTTTGGAATATACCTATCATCCGGTAGATGAGCAGTTGAACATTGCCAAGGAATCCCGTACTTTCCAGGGCTATGTGCGCAAGAACGGCGAAGTAGGTGTAAGAAACGAGGTTTGGGTAGTGCCAACCGTAGGTTGTGTGAATGGTGTTGCCGAGAAACTCGTAGAGCTTCTGAAGAAGGAGACTGGTTGTGAGGGCATTGATGCCATCCACGCATGGCACCATAATTTCGGCTGTTCTCAGCTTTCCGGCGACCATGAGAACACCCGCAAGGTGCTCCGTGATATCTGTCTGCATCCGAACGCCGGTGCTGTTCTCGTTCTCTCATTGGGTTGTGAGAACAATCAGCCTGATGACTTCATGAAGATGTTGGGCGATTACGATCAGGACCGCATCAAGCTCCTGGTTACACAGAAGGTTGAGGGTGATGAGATTGAAGAGGGAATGAAGATTCTCCGTGATCTCTATGCTAAGGCTAAAGAGGATAAGCGTGAGGAGGTACCTGTAAGCAAGCTTCGTGTCGGTTTGAAGTGTGGTGGTTCTGATGGCTTCAGTGGTATCACTGCTAACCCACTCGTAGGTGAATTCTCTGACTGGCTGGTGGCTCAGGGCGGAACATCTATTCTCACCGAGGTGCCTGAGATGTTTGGTGCAGAGACTATTCTGATGAACCGTTGTGAGAACAAGGAACTCTTCGAAAAGACCGTTCATCTCATCAATGATTTCAAGGAGTACTTCCTCAGTCATGGTGAGCCTGTTGGTGAGAATCCATCTCCAGGTAACAAGGCTGGCGGTATCTCTACTCTGGAAGACAAGGCACTGGGTTGTACCCAAAAGTGCGGTCGTGCTCCAGTCAGTGGCGTGCTGCAGTATGGTGACCGTTTGGAGACAACCGGTCTGAACCTCTTGTCTGCTCCTGGTAATGATCTCGTGGCAGCAACCGCATTGGCTTCAGCAGGCTGTCAGCTTGTGCTCTTCACAACGGGTCGTGGTACCCCATTCGGAACATTCGTTCCAACCATGAAGATTTCAACCAATAGCAAGCTTGCTAAGAACAAGCCAAACTGGATTGACTTCAATGCCGGAGAACTCGTTGAAGGCACCGATATGAAGGAGTTGGTAAACAAGTTCATCGACAAGATCATAGCAGTTGCCAGTGGCGAGGAAGCCCGCAACGAGTACAACGGCTATCGTGAGATTTCCATTTTCAAGAATGGAGTAACATTGTAATAACTTAAAAAGAAACATGAGTAATAAGAAAGGATTGTTGGCGTTGTCGCCATTGTTTTTGTTGATTGTCCTCATCGTGGCGTTCACCGTCTATTCGGTAGATGCCAGTCATAAGGATACCAATTTGTCGCTCACCGTGGCATTTATGATCTCCAGTATCTATGCCGTGGCGATTTCTGGTGGCATGCCCATCAAGAGTCGTGTAGATACCTATAGCAAGGGTGCCGGCGCCAACAATCTGATGCTCATGTTGTGGATATATGTATTGGCAGGTTCCTTCGCAGCTTCGGCTAAGGCGATGGGAGCTGTCGATGCAACTGTCAATCTTGCACTCAGCATTCTTCCGGCGAGCATGATTCTGCCGGGATTGTTTCTGGCAGCCTGCTTTATCTCCGTATCCATCGGAACAAGTGTAGGTACCGTTGTGGCACTTGTTCCGATAGCTGCGGGACTCGCCCACTCTATGGACGTAAATATAGGTATGATGACAGCTATCATCGTTGGTGGAGCTTATTTCGGAGACAATCTTTCCTTTATCTCTGATACCACGGTAGTAGCTACCCAGACTCAGAATTGCAAGATGAGCGATAAGTTCCGTGTCAACTCTCTTATCGTAGTACCTGCCGCCGTTATCGTACTGGCTATCTATGCCGTGATGGGTATCGGTCTGCAGGCACCTACTGATATTCCGGAGGTAGAGTATATCAAGGTGCTCCCTTATCTGGTAGTACTTGTCACGGCTGTGGCGGGTATGAATGTGATGGCGGTTCTCACGATGGGAACATTGCTCTGCGGTGTGATTGGTGTAAGCAGTCAGCTCCTGGGTGGTACCGGAGGTTACGATCTCTTCGGCTGGTTCTCAGCCATGGGTAACGGAATCATCGGTATGGGCGAACTGGTCATCATCGCAATGATGGCGGGTGGCATGCTCGAAATCATCCGAGAAAATGGCGGTATCAATTATATCATCGACAAGATTACGGCTCATGTCAGCAACAAGCGAGGAGCCGAACTGTCCATTGCAGCTCTGGTTTCCATGGTCAACGTATGTACAGCCAACAATACGGTTGCCATCCTTACCGTAGGCAACATAGCCAAGAAGATCGGTGATAAGTTTGGAGTAGATAACCGCAAGGCAGCCAGTATCCTTGATACTTTCTCCTGTGCGGTTCAGGGCTTGATACCTTACGGAGTACAGATGCTTCTGGCAGCAGGTCTTGCCAATCTGAGTCCGATGGATATCCTTCCATACCTCTATTATCCTCTGGCTATCGGTATAGCTGCGCTGTTTTCGATACTATTTCGTTACCCGAAGCGATACAGCTAGAATGGAAGTAGCTTATTATCAGTTGTTTAACTTTTAAATGAATACACGATGGATTTTTTACAGAGAAACCTTTTTGTCAAGCTGCGTTCCGACCACTTCCATACGAAGGAGGAGATGGAACCGATGACTACCTTCAAGCAGAAGAAGATAGCCCAGATGATGAAGAACCTCAGCGATGTGCCTGCGGGTGAAGTACGCATGAACAATGGTTTCCTGAACCGACGTTTAGCCAGCATACAGGAAAACGAGCGTCATGCCATCGACACCTCTATCGAGACCATCCACTTACTTCGCATCATCGTATCCAATATCAACGGAATATTAGCCAATGGCGTTAATCTCGGCGGCATCATCGAGATGGGAAACTACCTGCGCACCAAGGGCGACAAGGTAGATTTCGTAAAACTGGAAAAATGGCTGCGAAAGCTCCGCATCCAGCGAATGGCGCAGTTGCAGGGCAGTGTACTTATCCTTTTCTTCGAATTTGAACAGGATGAGATACCCTTCGTGCGCCGTGTGGAACGTGGCGCCTACAAGCTGACCCTCCGTTCGCTTTATTATAACAGTCTCGATCAGCAGGAGATTTTATTCGAGCAGACTCAGGCTGGATTCGTTCGCACCACGGGTGGCGCGATGCGCAAAAACCTGCGTCGCAGCATGCGGTATCTGGAATATGCGCCCATAGAAACGATCAGCAATTTCTGCAATAACTTCTACCGCTCGCTCTCAGAAATAGAAGAATAATATAAAATATATAAAAAATAAGCATACTCTGTGACGAATTTCAAGCGATTTTCGTACCTTTGCAGTTATGAAACGATTTTGTATAACGATATTATCATCAATTATAGCATTATGCGCAAGTGCGCAGGTGCAATGCGAGGATACCTGCAGTCATGTGCATGGCATAGACCTCAGCCACTATCAGGGCAATGTGTTCTGGGAAACGGTGGGCGATAACTCCAAGATGGCGTATGTCTATCTGAAGGCTACCGAAGGGGGAACCAATGTAGATAGCAAATATAAGCAGAATATTGATCTGGCGCATAGATATGGACTCAAGGTGGGTTCATACCACTTTTATCGTGCCCGTATTCCGCAGCAGACCCAGCTGGAGAATTTCATGGCTCAATGCCGCCCGGGCGACCAGGATCTCTTGCCGATGATCGACGTTGAGACCAAGAGTGGTTTGGAGACAGAGGAGTTTTGTGACTCTCTCTTTAAGTTCCTGCATCTCGTGGAAAAGGCATACAGACAGAAGCCGCTCATCTATACAGGTGCCAACTTCTACGACCATTATCTCTTGGGAAAGCTCGACAGCTACAAGCTGATGATAGCCCAATATACCAAGCGTGAGCCTGTGCTCAAGGATGGAAGAGACTTTGAAATGTGGCAATATACCGGTAAGGGAAAACTGAATGGTATTAACGGCTACGTGGACAAGAGCAGATTCATGGGTAGGCATCGATTGAGAGAGATTAGATTCAGGCACAGATAAGACTTTGAACTTGGAGCTTGAAGCTTTGAACTTTATGATTAGCTTTCGGGATCAAAGGTGTATGATGTCTGGAAATATAATATATATAAGTAAAACATAAACTTTAAATAAAACTATGGCAATTATTAAATGTCCAGAATGTGGTCGCCAAATCAGTGACAAGGCTCCTACCTGTCCTAGTTGTGGCGTTGAGATAGCAGGAAAAATCACTAAATGTCCTCATTGCGGGGAGGTATATTTCAGCAGTCAGGAGATGTGTCCAAACTGTCATGAGATAGCTGTAGGAGTAACACGCCCTCTTGCGGCAGCTACATCACTGGTGTCGTCTGCAACATCGGCAGCAACACCGCAGGCTCCTGCGGATCCAGCAACTCCTTCAACACCTCCTACCCCTCCTGTTCCACCAGTACCTCCAGTACGTCGTCCTAGTGTTACTGCGAACGGAAATGATGGTGGCGAGGGTAATACTCCTCAGGAACCACAGAAGAAAAAGAACCCCCGCTCTATCTTCATCATCTCATTCATCTTTGCAGTCTTGGCGTGTGGTATTATGTATTACTTCTACGACAGTGCCAATCGCAATAAGGAGATGGAAGCTTATGAGTATGCGATGCAAAGCAGTGACCCGATGGTGCTGCAGAGTTATCTCGATACCTACAAGGATGCCGATGAAGCACATCGCGATTCCATTATGGCTCATCTTGATCTGTTGAAGCAGAACGACCAGGATTGGACCAATGCGGTAGTGAGCGGTTCGAAAGAAGCATTGGAAGCATATCTCCAGAAGTATCCTAACAGTTTGCACAAGCAGGAAGCTTTGCTTAAAATAGATTCCCTCGACTGGAATGTGGCTAAGGCTGCAGATACAGCGGATGCCTACCAGGCATATCTGGATGCGCATGCAGATGGAACTCACATCGAAGAGGCGGAAAATGCCCTGAAGAAGGTGAAGAGCCGTGATCTCCAGCCTGAAGAAAAACAGATGGTAAGCGGATTGTTCCGTCAGTTCTTCCAGAGCATCAATTCCCGTAATGCGGATGGATTGACTGCTACCTGTGAGGATATTCTCTCTTCCTTGCTCGGTAAGAATTCGGCTACCAAGGCAGATGTCGTTACCTTTATGGATAAGCTCTATAAAGATGATGTAGCCAATATGAACTGGCACATCAATAACGACTACCAGATCAAGAAGCGCGAGGTTGGCGATGAGGAATATGAGTATCAGGTACAGTTCTCTGCCCGCCAGGACGTAGATATGACAGATGGCTCGAAGAAGGAACAGCTCTTTAAGATTTCTGCAGTTGTTTCACCTGATGGCAAGGTTTCTGCCTTCAATATGAACAAGGTTTCTGAGCCACAGCAATAGATTGGTTCTGATTAAAAGATTCGTAAGTTCAAAAACAATATAAAAGAATCATAAGATTCAAAACAATATAAAAAGAAAGCTCCGGTGGATTGTTGATTCCATCGGAGCTTTCTTTTTTCTTTTACTTTGCTTCCTTCATCTGTCGGAGCAATTCCTTCTGTTTTTCATTCAAACCAGTAGGCAACTTCACGTTATAGGTAATCATCAGATCACCGAAGGTTCCGTCACCTCTGTCATAACCTTTACCGCGAACACGTACCTTGGTACCATTCTGGGTTTCCGGCTTGATCTTCAGTTTAATCTTTGAACCATTGCTCAATGTGATGATACCCTCACCACCGAGCAGTGCGGTGTACATGTCGATATTCACATTCATGTTCATCTCGCCCGTATTCGTTCTGGCACTATGACCACCGCAGCCACCGTTACATCCGCCTGTGCCATATTCAGCACCGGCACCGAAACCAGCACCTGCTCCGCCGAATCCGCCAAAGCCACCGAAACCGGCACCTTGTGAACCACGGGCACGACCGCCACCGAAGAGATTTTCAAAGAAGCTGGAGAAGCCACCTCCTCCACCGCCGAAGCTGCTGAAATCGAAGCCTTCGAATGGATTTCCGCCAGCGGCACCTCCGCCGGCAGCTCCATCATAGCCTCCACCACCGAAGCCTCCTACATTCTTCCACTGTTCGCCGTACTGGTCGTACTTGGCACGCTTGTCCGGATCGGAAATCACCTCATACGCCTCGTTCAGCGCCTGGAACTTAGCCTTTGCCTTAGGGTCGTTAGGATGCAAATCCGGATGAAACTGTTTGGCACGCTTGCGATATGCAGCGCGCACATCCTTCTGCGGGATGTTCTTATCTACACCGAGAATCTTGTAATAATCTACAAATGCCATAGTATAATACCTCCTATTTTTTATGATTTTTATAAGAATCCAACAAAAAGTATGCCGTAATTGCCAACTTTTTTGTATTTTTGCAGTTGAAACAAATAAATTCGAGAAAAAGTATGAAACAGTTATTCGCAGCGCTCTTGTTGGCGCTCACTTTTAATTCACAGGCAATGGCACAGCAGCGCACCGTCAAACTCAGAGTGATTCAGACAAGTGATGTTCATGGTTCTTTCTTCCCATACGATTTCATTAATCGTAAACCGAAGGCAGGAACCCTGGCACGCGTGTCCTCTTATGTAAACGATCTGCGCAAGACCTATAAGGACAATGTCATCCTCCTGGAGAATGGCGATATCCTTCAGGGACAACCTACCTGCTATTTCTATAATTATGTCAACACCCAGGCTCGCAATGTGGCAGCTGATGTAGTCAACTATATGAAGTATGATGCCCAGGCTTTCGGTAATCACGATGTAGAGACCGGTCATGCGGTTTACGATAAGTGGATCAAGGAGTTAAACTGTCCGGTGCTGGGTGCCAACATCATTGATACCAAGACCGGTGAGCCTTATGTGAAGCCTTATATCATCCTGAACCGTGAGGGTGTGAAGATTGCCGTTCTCGGTATGCTGACCCCAGCTATTCCTAACTGGCTGACAGAGAATCTCTGGAGCGGAATGCAGTTTGAGAATATGGTGACCAGTGCCCGTAAATGGATGAAGATTATCCAGGAGAAAGAGAAGCCGGATGTAGTCATCGGTGTCTTCCACAGCGGTAAGGATGGCGGTATTGTCACTCCCGAATATGAGGAGGATGCCTCTCTGCGTGTAGCAAAGGAGGTGCCAGGCTTCGACATGGTGCTCTTCGGACATGACCATACCCGCTACAATGAGACAATCCTGAATGTGGAGGGCAAGCCTGTGGTTTGTCTCGATCCTGCCAATAATGCCCTGAATGTGGCTGATGCCGAGGTAACCATTACCCTGGACAAGAAGAAGGTGAATGGCAAGAAACAGTATGTTGTGACAGACAAGAAGATAGTTGGCAGTCTGCCTGATGTGACAAAATGTCCTATTGATGAGGATTTCATGAAGGCATTCGAGCCTCAGATTGCAGAAATCAACAAGTTCGTAGGTAAGCAGATCGGAACTTTCAAGAATACCATCCATAGCCGCGAGTCTTTCTTCGGCAGCTGCGCTTTCAATGATTTCATCCTGAATCTGCAGCTTCAGATCACGAATGCAGATATCGCTTTCAATGCACCCCTCCAGTTTAATTCTACCATCAAGGCTGGTCCTATCTATGTTGGTGACATGTTCAATCTCTATAAATATGAGAATCAGCTCTACGTGATGCGCCTTACCGGTGAGGAAATCCGCAAGCATCTGGAGATGAGCTATGATCTCTGGGTGAATACGATGAAGAGTCCTGATGACCATCTGCTCCTGCTCGATACCCAGACCAAGGGCGATCAGCAGCGTCTGGGCTTCAAGAATCTCTCCTTCAACTTCGATAGTGCTGCCGGCATTGATTATGAGGTGGATGTTACCAAGCCAGACGGCGAGAAGGTGAAGATTCTGCGTATGAGCAATGGTCAGCCTTTCGATGAGAAGAAGTGGTATAAGGTAGCAGTGAACAGTTATCGTGGCAATGGCGGCGGTGAGCTCCTTACCCGTGGCGCCGGTATTCCAAAAGATAGTCTGGATAGCAGAATCATCTATCGCAGTGAGCGCGACCAGCGTTACTATCTGATGGAGGCCATCGAAAAGATGGGAATTGTGGATGCCAAGCCAAACAACAACTGGAAGTTTGTGCCGGAAGCATGGACCAAGCCTGCTGCCCAGCGTGACTATGAGTTGCTTTTCGGAAAAAAGCAATAGCCCACTAGTCCCCAAAAAACGCCGGGAACTACCCGCCAAAGCATATCATAAAGTTCAATATTCAAAGTTCAAAGTAAAGAATGAAGTATTGGTTTATATTTTGCAAGACAGATATCTTGCTCGAGAAGAGAGAAGATGGAACCTATACGATTCCATGTAGTGAGGAAAGTCCGATAGCAACCAAGCCTTGGACCCATATCCTCAACATCACACCGATGAATGACGGTACGGAAGTGAAGACTTTCACCATTCCAGAGCCCATAACCGACAACCCAAAATATGAGATGTGCGGTTTGCGTCCTAGCTTTTACAAGCTCTCCCCTGAGTTGTATCAGAAGGCGGGAAAATGTCAGGAACTGAACTATTGGGATATGAACACCCAGTTTTGCGGGGTGTGCGGTTCACCGATGAAGATGTCAACAGATATCAGTAAGAAGTGTACAGAGTGTGGCAAGTCTGTCTGGCCATCTCTCGCTACAGCCATCATTGTTCTTATCAAGAAGGGCGATCAGGTGCTGCTGGTTCATGCCCGCAACTTCAAGGGTAACTTCGATTCCCTGGTAGCCGGTTTTGTGGAAACAGGTGAGAGTCTGGAGGAAGCCGTTCATCGTGAGGTGATGGAAGAGACCGGTCTGACCATCAAGAACCTCAAGTATTTCGGTTCCCAGCCATGGCCGTTCCCAAGTGGCTTGATGGTAGGATATACAGCCGAATATGTAGATGGTGAGATTCATCTTCAGAAGGAAGAGCTTTCCCGCGGCAAATGGTTCAGCAAGGATAATCTCCCTATTCTGCCGGAGAAATTATCGATTGCCCGCAAACTCATTGATGCCTGGCTAGAGAATAGAATATAGAACTTTCGCAAGCAGACTATACTCGCCCTGGACTCATGATAAGTATAGGGTAGAATCTTGAAATTAAGAAATACAGAAGAAATGAAAGAGAAACTTTGGAATGCGAATTACATCAAGGTGATGACCACCAACTTTCTGCTCTACTTTGCCTTCTATCTCCTCACCCCACTCCTCCCACTCTATCTGAGTGAGACCTTTGGGACGACCAAGGATGTCATCGGCATCGTGCTGAGTGGATATACGGTGGCGGCACTCATCATCCGTCCCTTCAGCGGATATGTGGTGGATGGATTTTCCCGTAAAAAAGTGCTGATGATCTGTTTGACGGCTTTTGCCATCTTCTTTGCAGGATACATAGCTGCCAGTACCATCCTGATGTTTGCCATCTGCCGAACCCTGCATGGTGGACCCTTCGGAGCGGTAACAGTTGCCAACAGTACCTGTGCCATCGATGTCTTGCCTGCCAGCAGACGCAATGAGGGTATCGGTCTTTATGGATTGAGCAACAACTTCGCCATGGCGATAGCCCCTTCCATCGGTATCTATCTGCACAATCTGGTGGGTAGCTATATGGTATTGTTCTGGATAGCCTTTGTGGTAGCCATTGCTTCTGTGGTGATTGCTGGAACGGTGAAACTCCCAGAGAAGGAAATCGTCAAGAACAAGGAGAAGCTCTCGCTCGACCGCTTCTTCCTGACCCGCGCCTGGTTGTTGGCCATCAACATCGGCATGTTTGGTTTCTGCTGGGGTGTACTGAGCAACTACCTCGCCATTTACAGTAAGGAGGAATTAGGCATAACCGGAGGAACGGGAACCTATTTCGCCATTCTCTCTATGGGATTGTTCATGAGCAGATTGCAAGGCAGAAAGGCTTTGAGTCAGGGTAAGCTGACCCAGAATGCTGCCGAAGGAATGCTGATATCGCTCGTTGGTTTTACGATATTCGTAGCCATCAAGCATCCGGTAGCCTACTATCTTTCTGCAGCATTGATAGGCTTGGGAAATGGTCACCTGTATCCAGCCTTCCTGAATATGTTTATCAATGTTGCCCGCCACGACCAGCGTGGTACGGCTAACAGTAGTATCCTGACCGGTTGGGATCTGGGATTCGGAATCGGTTGTCTTCTGGGTGGGGTTGTAGCCGAGCATTTCGGTTATAGTGGTGCCTTCTGGATGGTAGCGATTGAAAATGCAGCCGCTGTGGTATTGTTCTTTGCCTCATCCCGTGCATTCTTTGAAAAAAGAAGACGAAACGACTAGTAAGGGAATAAAAAAGTATAAGTTTTTTCCAGGTTAAAGTTTAGCTTCCATCAAGGGCTAAACTTTTTCCTTTAAGGCTAGAAATATTTTCCCTTAAGGATAAATTTATTTTCCCTTAAGGGAAGTTTTCTGCCGGTTTAAACCGGTATGGAAGTCCAATTAAAGAAAAAGAGCATTCGTAAGGATTGTGGAAACAAACCCTTTCGAATGCTCTTTGTAATTTTCTTACATGCTTTTTCTCTTAGAATGGGAGATCATCTGCGCTGCCACCTGCTGCTGGAGCTGCAGGCTGAGCAGGAGGGAATGGAGCTGTTGCACCCTGAGCAGGAGCTGGAGCTGCCTGAGGAGCCGCACTTACTGGAGGGAATGGAGATCCAACTGGCTGCATGCCACCCTGCATAGCAGCAACAGCATTAGGATCTACACGCTGAATATTCCAAGCGCGGACACTGTTGAACCAACGACCATTATATTCGTGTGCATCCAAATCAAAAGAAACCAAAAGTTCCTCACCACTCTGGATGTTGAACTGAGCAAGACGGTCTGCTCCGAAAACATCGAAGCAAAGCTTCTTTGGATACTGCTCGTGAGTCTCGATAACGAATGACTGAGCCTTCCACTCACCTCTTGCAGAAACGCCGCTTCTTTCAGGTAAAACGGCAATTACCTTTCCTTGTAATTCCATATTATTATTTTAAAAATTGTTTCAATCCTTCGCCTGCCAAGCCCCATTTTCATCGAGAATCAAAAGATGTATGAAGAGGCTCAAAAACGAGTGAATCTATCTACTATTTTTCTTTCTGACTGCGAAATTACTAAAAATAGTTTTAAAACAAAAACATTTCTTCGATTATTTTTGTCTATCCCCAATATTTTTTGTATTTTTGTGCTCATAATTGCGCAAATGCCCCAATTTACCCGTCAAGTAAGGAGCATCAGCCATGAATATGAGATAAGTAATATCGAAAATTAATAATATAAAATAACGACTCATGAGATTTACAGTTTCAAGTTCAGCATTGAGCAGCAAGCTCAATATGCTTGCTAAGGTGATCGGCAGCAAGAATTCTCTGCCTATCCTTGACAATTTCCTGTTCCAAGTAGCCAACGGCGAGATGACCATCACCGCAAGCGACAGTGACAACATCATCAAGAGTACCATCGCTCTCACTGACTGCGATGGCGAAGGCGAGTTCTGCGTTGCCAACCGCGTCATCCTGGATGCATTGAAGGAGTTGCCTGAGCAGCCTCTCAGCTTCGATGTAGATACAGATAATTATGCCATTAAGATTGTATATCAGAATGGTCTCTATAATTTCACAGGCTTGAATGCTGAAGACTATCCTCCAACACAGGATATGGGTGATGCCTGCACTACCCTCGTCTTGCCAGCACAGGTGCTGATCGACAATATCAACCGTTCTCTCTTTGCAACAGCCAGCGATGAGCTGCGCCCTGTAATGAATGGTATCTATTTCGACCTTACTCCCGAATCGCTTGCCATCGTAGCAAGTGATGGTCATAAGTTGGTAAGAAGCAAGAACTTCACTATCAAGAGTGAAACTCCTGCTTCATTCAACCTGCCTAAGAAGCCAGCATCATTGCTGAAGAATATTCTGAGCAAGGATGATGAGGCAACCATCAAGTTTGATGCACGCAGAGCTGAGATTCAGTTTAGCGATGGCGTATTGAAATGCCGCCTCATTGATGGTCGCTATCCTAATTACAACTCAGTGATTCCTGCCAACAACCCATGTGAGATAACCGTAGATCGCAAGGGGTTGCAGAGTGCATTGCGCCGTGTTTTGCCATTTGCCAGCGAGAGCAGCCAGCTGATCCGTTTCCATATCGAGAGCGGCCGTTTCGAGGTTTCTTCAGAAGACATCGACTTCTCTACTTCTGCCAAGGAAGTATTGGCTTGCGAATATAGCGGTTCCAGCATCAGCATCGGTTTCAAGGGTAGCAGCTTGATGGAAATCCTGGGTAATCTGAACAGCGATCAGGTTGTCTTCCACTTGGCTGATCCTAGCCGTGCCGGTATCATTGTACCAGCTGAGCAGCCAGAAGACGAGGACATCCTCATGCTCATCATGCCAATGCTCCTTAACGAATAAGGAGCTTGGTTCATCTAAACACCCCTTCCCTATCAGTAATATATAGTAATAAATACTAGAAGTAATGAAATTAAATCTTACTAAGCCTCTGATCGTGTTCGACCTAGAGACTACCGGTCTTGACATGGTAAAAGACAGAATCATCCAAATCTCCTATATCAAGGTGTATCCAGATGGAACAGAGGTTCGTAAAAACCAGTTTGTCAATCCAGAGAAGCCAATCCCTGAAGAGGTGGTTGCTCTTACAGGTATCAGCAATGATGATGTGAAGGATGCACCAACCTTCAAGCAGTTGGCGGCTACCTTCAACCAGGAGTTCTCCGGTTGTGATTTTGCTGGCTATAACTCCAATCATTTCGACGTACCTATGCTTGCAGAGGAATTCCTGCGTGCTGGCATCGATTTCGATTTCTCCAAGTGTCGCCTCATTGATGCCCAAAACATCTTTATGAAGATGGAGCGTCGTAACCTGGCTGCTGCCTACAAGTTCTATTGTGGCAGAAAGATGGAAGAAGATTTCGAGGCTCACCGTGCCGACCAGGATACTGAGGCTACCTATTGCGTACTGAAAGGCGAGCTGGACCGTTATGCTCCTGGTGTTCAGGAGGAAGCCGACCGTGTGCTCAACAATGACATGGACGAGCTTGCTGAATTCTCCAAGCGTAACGACAATGTAGATTTTGCCGGACGTATCGTTTGGCAGGAGTTGAAGGATGCTGACGGAAATGTGATACTCGATGAAAAGGGCGAGCCACGCAAGCACGAGGTATTCAACTTCGGCAAGTACAAAGGATGGGATGTGGCAGAGATCCTGACCAAGGATCCTGGTTACTTCACCTGGGTATTGGGAAGCGATTTCACCAACAATACCAAGCAGGTACTCACCCGTATCCGTCTGCGCGAGTTCAACAAGAGAATGGGAAAATAATATGTTAAAAGGAAAGAAAATCGTATTGGGCATAACGGGTTCCATTGCAGCCTACAAGTCATGCCTTATCATCCGTGGTCTCATCAAGAAGGGAGCTGAGGTACAGGTGGTCATTACGCCAGCCGGCAAGGAGTTCATTACCCCTATCACTCTCTCGGCGCTGACCCACAAGCCTGTGGTAAGCGAGTTCTTCTCACAGCGTGATGGTACCTGGAATTCGCACGTGGATCTCGGCCTCTGGGCGGATGCGATGGTCATTGCACCATGTACGGCATCTACCATGGGCAAGATGGCACATGGCATTGCCGACAATATGCTCATCACCACCTATCTCTCCATGAAGGCACCTGTCTTCATCGCTCCTGCCATGGATCTTGATATGTACAAGCATCCTTCTACCCAGGCTAACATGAAGACCCTTCTCGGCTATGGTAACCATATCATCGAACCGGAAGTGGGTTTCCTTGCTTCTGGATTAGAGGGAAAGGGACGCATGGAGGAACCGGATGTCATCGTGGATTACCTGGATAGATACTTCAAGATGATGGAGAATGCTGATGAGGTTGCTGAAGTAGAATCAGAGAACCAGGAGAATACTGAGAAAGATCTTGGCGATAAGAAAGATCTCTTCGGTAAGAAGGTGATGATTACAGCTGGACCTACCTACGAGAAGATAGATCCTGTGCGTTTCATCGGCAATTATTCTTCTGGAAAGATGGGATTCGCACTTGCCGAGGAATGTCTGCGCCGTGGTGCGGATGTTACTTTGGTGGCAGGTCCTGTTTCATTAGACTGTAGTCCTGCTATCCATCGCATCAATGTGGAAAGTTGTGAGGAGATGTATCAGGCAGCCACTGCAGCCTTTGCTTCTTCTGATGCAGCCATTCTCTGTGCTGCCGTTGCCGATTTCCGTCCTGCTACCATTGCAGATAAGAAAATCAAGCGCGAAAAGGATGATCTGGAACTGACTCTGGTGCCTACCCACGACATTGCAGCTGCTTTGGGACAGATGAAACAAAAGAATCAGCGAATCGTAGCTTTCGCCCTGGAAACCAACGATGAAGAGAGTAATGCACAGAAGAAGAGAGTGAAGAAAAACGCCGACTTCATCGTGCTCAACTCTACCCGTAATCCGGGCACTACTTTCCGTACTGACGATAATCAGATTACCATCATCTCTGAAAAGGGAAAGAAAGAATATGAAAAGAAACCGAAGACTGAGGTGGCTCGCGACATCATTGACGAGCTGGCTCTCCTGTTTTAGTCCGGTATCTTTAGCTGGTGGTCTCCTGTGCTGCAGTCCTTCTGCGATTTCAGCACAGGAGCTGCAAGCTAAGATTACCATCAACCATGCCCAGATTTCGGGCACGGAGAAAGGCGTATTCGACAATCTGCAACAGACCTTGCAGCAATTCGTCAACAATCGCCAATGGACTCATCTTCAGTTTCAGAAGGACGAACGCATCATCTGCAACTTCAACATCACCGTCACCAAGTATGACAGAGACCAGAATCTCTTTACCTGCAAGGCGCTGATACAGGCCAATCGCCCAGTCTTCAATTCGGCATACACCTCCACCTTATATAATAATGTGGACGATAACTTCACGTTTCGTTTTGCCGAATACGACCAGTTGGAGTTCAATGAGCAGCAGATAGACAATCAGCTTACAGCTCTCTTTGCCTATTATGCATATCTTATCATCGGCATCGATCTGGATAGTTTTGCGCCCAAAGGCGGAGAAGACATCCTGCAGCGCTGCATGAATCTGACAAACAATGCCCAGAATCTGGATTATCCCGGATGGAAGGCTTTCTCTGATGACCGAAACCGGTATGCCATCATCTCAGACTATCTGGATGGAGCATTGGAACCCTTCAGACAGTTGCAGTATGATTACTATCGGAAAGGACTCGACGAGATGGCAAATAATGCGGAACGAGGTCGTACCGAGATAACCGCAGCCCTGGAAACAGAACTGAAGAAGGCGAAGGAAAACCGTCCACTCAGTTTGTTGCCACAGATATGGACCGACTTCAAGAAGGATGAACTTGCCAACATCTATCGCGGCAAGGGAACCCAAAAGGAAAAGGAGAGCATCTATGAACTCCTCTTCTCCATCAATCCTTCGCAGAATAAATACTGGGATCAGGTCAAGGAATAATCTTTCTGGAAGAAATCATCATCATAAAAATCATCTTCCGGAACGGAAGCTTCTGAAAATCAGAATCAGCTATCCCTTTATATCTTTATCAAAAAGTAGAATAAACTATGCTCAAACAATTATATATCAAGAACTTCACGCTCATCGACGAGCAGAACATCTCTCTCTATCCTGGCTTCTCCGTCATCACGGGTGAGACAGGAGCTGGAAAGAGTATCATCCTCGGTGCCATCGGACTGCTTCTGGGTAACCGTGCCGACAGCAAGGCGATCAAGGCTGGAAGAGACCGTTGCGTGATAGAGGCTCACTTCGATCTCTCCAGATATGGTATGCAGAATTTCTTCGATGATCATGACATCGACTACGATGCCGATGATACTATCATCCGAAGAGAGTTGACTGCAGCTGGCAAGAGCCGTGCCTTCATCAATGACACCCCTGTGCCTCTCACCTGTATGAGAGAATTGGGAGAGCAACTCGTGGATATCCATTCGCAGCATCAGAATCTTCTTCTGCAGAAAGAAGACTTTCAGTTGAATGTGGTGGATATCATCGCTCAGGATACCGACCAGCTCAAGGTTTACCAAAAGGAGTTCCACGCTTATCGCAAAGCCAAGGAACTTCTGGAAGAACTGAAAGCTGAGATTGCCAAGAATCGTGAGAACGAGGAGTTTATGCGCTTTCAGCATAAGGAGCTCGAAGATGCAAACCTACAGGAAGGCGAATTGGAACAGCTGGAGCAGGAAGCAGAAACATTGAGTCATTCAGAGGACATCAAGACCGCTCTCTTCGAAGCAGACAATGCGCTTTCGGGAGAAAACGACAGCATACTGGACAAACTGAAGAACGCCACTCATCAACTGGAAAATATCTGTGATGTCTATCCAAGCATAGCTGATGTGGCTGGCAGAATGCAGAGCAGCTATATCGAACTGAAGGACATCGCACAGGAAATCAGCAGTAGTGTAGATCACGTGGAATTCGATCCTAACCGATTGGATGCCATCAATACCCGTCTGGACAAGCTCTACACCCTGCAGCAGAAGTTCCATGTGGAAACGGTGACTGAACTCATTGCCACCCGTGACCGCATCGCAGAACAGCTTGCGCATATCGATAATGGCGATGAAGACATCGAAGAGAAGGAAAAAGAAGTGGCTGCTCTCCTTGCCAAGGCTGAAAAGCAAGCTGCCCTACTCACTTCTATCCGTCAGAAATCTGCAAAGGCAATAGAAAAGGAGATGAAAGGCAGACTCATCCCGCTGGGCATTCCGAATGTGAGATTCGAGATTGCCTTCGCAGAAAAGCCACTCTCCGGAAATGGTGCCGATAAGGTTAGCTTCCTTTTCAGTGCCAACAAGAGTACACAGTTGCAGCCAGTCAGTCAGGTTGCTTCAGGTGGTGAGATTGCCCGTGTGATGCTCTCGCTGAAGGCAATGATCAGTGGAGCCGTGAAGTTGCCAACCATCATCTTTGATGAGATTGATACCGGTGTAAGCGGAAAGATAGCAGAAAAGATGGCAGATATCATGGAAGAAATGGGACTCCAGAACCGACAGGTGCTCTCTATCACCCACCTACCACAGATTGCCGCCAAGGGTAGTCATCATTACAAGGTATTGAAGGAGGAAACCGAGAATGGAACCATCTCGCACATGAAAGAACTCAACAACCAGGAGCGCATTGAAGAAATTGCCCAGATGCTCAGTGGTAGTGACATCACGCAGGCAGCTCTTGCCAATGCCAAAGAATTATTGAGAATATGAAAAGAATAAATATGATCATGATGGGACTGATGCTGGGTGCATCATCCCTCTTCGCTCAGCCAGGCTCTGTACAGAAAGCCGCTAAGAGCGTATTTACACTCACCACCTTCAACAAGGATGGTAACATCATCTCTTCTACACAAGGTGTGTTTATTGATAACAAGGGAACGGCTATCGGTACCTTCAAACCGTTTATCGGTGCAGTGAAGGCTACCATCGTAGATGCCAGCGGAAAGTCGATGGACGTGGATGCCATCCTCGGAGCTGATGAACTTTACGATGTGGCCAAGTTCAGAGTATTGGGTAATACCACGGCTGCCAACATTGCAACGGCAGAATCACCTGCGGGCAGCAAGGTTTGGCTCGTTCCTTATTCTATCAAGAAGTCACCTTTCCAGCAGGAGGATATCGCAAGTGTAGAGAAGTTTAAGGAAACTTACAATTACTACATCTTCTCCAATACCGTACCTGACAATGCAGTGGGTTGCCCATTCGTCAACAAGAATGGTCAGGTGATTGGTATCATGCATAGCAACGGTCAGGTTACTGCCATTGATGCCAACTATGCCAAGGAGTTGAAGGTAACAGGACTTTCCACACTGGATGCAGCCCTTCGTGAGACAGGCATCCGTACCGCTCTTCCGGATACCGAACAGGAGGCGATTACGATGATGACGCTCAACAAGTCTCAGGTGTCCCGCGACATCTATACCAAGTATGCAGATGAGTTTATGGCAAAGTTCCCTACTTCTGCATTCGGCTATAAGGAAAAAGCAACTCTTCTTGTAGATAAGAACGAGTTTGCCGAGGCTGCCAAATGTATGGAAGATGGAATCAAGAAATCTTCAGCCAAAGATGAAGCCCACTCCAATTATTCTGATGTCATCTATCAGAAACTGATCTATAAGGGTGATTCTGCCTATACAGCCTGGACTTACGACAAGGCGATAGAAGAGGCACAGAAGGCATACGCCATCAATGCCAATCCTGTGTATCAGCATCAGGAGGCACGCATCATCTTTACCAAGGGTAATTATCAGAAGGCATACGATATGTTCATAGCTCTGACCAAGACATCAGTCAAGAATCCGGAAATCTTCCTGGAAGCTGCTCAGGCTAAGATTCAGCTCAAGGCTCCAGCTACAGAGATTAAGGTTTTGCTTGACAGTGCTGTCAATGAGGCTAAGAACTCGGGCACCATGGCTGGTCCTTACTATCTGGCTCGTGGTGATTTCCAGGCAGAACAGGGAGAGTATCGCAGTGCCATAGCTGACTATAATATGTATGATTCGATTGTACGTCCTGTTAATCCTGCATTCTTCTACGCAAGATACAAGGCTGAGACCAAATTGCGTATGTGGCAGCCAGCGCTGATTGATATTGCCCGTACCTGCTACCTCGCTCCTAACGAGCCTACTTATTTTGCAGAATGGGCTAGTCTTGACTTGCGTGTGAAGCGATATGCAGAAGGCATCAGTGCAGCCAAGCATTGCATAGAGATTGCTCCAGAATATGCCGATGGCTACCTCCTCCTCGGTTTGCTCCAGATGGAGAACAAGCAGAAGGAAGAGGCCCGCAAGAACCTGGAAAAAGCAAAGGAACTGGGAGATACCCGTACTGAGGGTTATCTCAAGAAACTGAAATAATCAGATTGAAGGTGTATCAAAGGAAATCCGATGTAGATGCTTTGATGCACCTTTTTTATATTCTATCTGCGATATAAAACAAAAAGTGGATTAACCTTTCGATTAATCCACTTTTGTGATTCCGTTGGGGTTCGAACCCAAGACCCACAGCTTAGAAGGCTGTTGCTCTAATCCAACTGAGCTACGGAACCAACACTGCTATTTTTCATTAGCGAGTGCAAAGGTAATACTTTTTTGTGAAACCACCAAATTTTCCCGCATCTTTTTTACAATAAAACCGAATATTATGCAACTTTTCTCGTCTTATGATTTGAAAAGCGCATAATATTCGGTATTCCTCATTCTTTTATGCATCAAAAAGAATGAATATCATCTTCTACTCATTATTCTGTAATCAGTGTAAACTCTGACCCTGAAGCATAATCCTGACCATTCTGCTCATTCAATGCACGCAGACGGAAGTAGCGAGCCTTGACAGGCTTGTTCAACATCACCTTCTGCAGCTTGGCTGTCTTCTCAAAATGACCCTTCAGGATTGGCTCACCCCAAGTCTTGTTGTCGTTGCTAACATAGATTTCATAATCCTTGATGCAACCATTCAAAGAACCATCCTGGCGTGCCAGATAAGTAAAGCCCTTGATGACCTTCTGCTTGCCAGCATCGAAGTCAACCCAGTGAGGATACTTAGCCAATGTAATGGAATACATCGTATGCCAGAATGTAGAAGGATCGCCATCAACCAAGTAGGCTGCATCACCCTCGTCTGGCTCCTGGCTGGAAGCAAAGGCAATCTGAAGACCGGATGTCTGCTGATTCTGCTGCATCTTCTTCATAACCTCCTTTACAATCTCACGACCGGTAGCTGAAACCTTCACGATGTTTCCAAGCTCTGACTTCACCGCAGGACGGATGATGAATCCGAATGTGGTAGGAGTACTGCGTACCTGATCTGGGGTCAAAGGACCTCCCTGTCCACAGCTGGCACCGCCCAATCCTGTAACCTTTGCATCGAGGTGCAAATGAGTACCGCTGCTCTTTGGCAACTGATATGGATGTGCTGCCAAAGTCAACTCCTGCTGACTCCAAGGCAATGCTGAGGCAGACATTGTACTATCAGAGATGAATACTACACCCTGCTGGTTGTCGTTAGTAACGGCACACCAACGTACCTCCTCGCGGTTGCCCTGTGCCTGTGGCTTAGGAAGCATGATGCCCTGCTCTGCTACCGGACTGTGGTACCAACCGATAAACTGGCTGGTCTTGCGGTCGTTGTAGTTATTGACAGGTCCGCGTCCGTAATAATCATACTGGTTCAACTCGCTTGGCAATACCATAGAGTAGCCGATACGAGGCAAGATGACCTTAGAACGGTTAGCACCGATGGCACTCTGCATCTCGATAGAACCATCCTTATAGATCGTGTAGATCTGGCGTGAAGTGAACTTCAGGTCAGCATCAGTCAAGGCATGCTTATTCTTCTCGAAGTTATAGCAAGACTCTGGGTCACGGTCGCGGTTGCTGTAATTCACATCGCATCCCTCCTTACCCTGACTCTCTACAGTGAAGTCGAGCTGGTAAGTACCATCCTTCTTGGCTGTATAGTTCCAATTCTTCACTACATGCTGCAGGTCGTACAGACCATTCTTGAACCATGCATTGTGGTATCCGATACCGGCATCGTTGTCTGTAGGAGCGCGATATGCATCGAGCTTAGGACCATTGCCATCCTTGATGATATCCTGGCTACCATACTTCAAGCTATAGATAGCACCGGTATTCAAATCGAATGCCACCTGGAAGTTAGCACCATTGATGTTGGCACGCTTAGCCGCCTTATCTACCAGGAGTTTCATCGCCTTACCGTTCTTGGCAACAGTAGCGATAGAAGGAGCTGCAACATCAGCGCCCTTTACTCTCAACTGCTCTTCCATCTGAGGATAACCCTTGGCAGCCCATGGCATATCCTTACCCAGAAGGAACTGAACTGTTACGAAGTACTCGCTCTTCGGATCGAGGCTTGCATAATCGTATGGCAAGGTATAGAAGCCCTTCTCACGAGGACCCACGATATTCTTGGCACCCTGCAATGGCTGATTCTTTGAAATGCAGACACCATCCTTATAGAGAGACCATACAATCTGGTAATTCTTGAGAGGCTCGAAGTAGTTTTTGTTGAAGATTTCAATCTGTCCCTTCTTCATATCTACAGCCTTCACGCCTACATTCTGATAAACCTTCTTTACCTCATAGTACTGGGCCTTAGGTGAGAAGTCTGGGCGAACGATACCATTCATACAGAACATACCGTCGTTTGGCTTGTTGTCCTTACCGAAGTCACCACCGTATGCCCAGTAGGTCTTGCCGGTTACAGGATCCTGCTTGTTAATGGCCTGATCAACCCAGTCCCAGATAGCTCCACCCATGAAGAAGTTGGTGCTCTCGATGGCATCCCAGTAATCTATCAGGTTACCGCAGGCATTACCCATAGAGTGAGCATACTCAGAGATGTGGAACGGATACTTCAGCTTGTACTTGCCCTGTACGGCTCCCTGAACCCAGGCGATGGAAGGATACTGGTTAGAACCCATATCCACGATATCATTGTTGCGCTCATACTGAACTGGGCGACTGGTATCGTAAGCCTTGATGGCATTGTAGCAATCTACAAAAGTCTTGCCAGGACCAGCCTCGTTACCCAAACTCCAGATTACTACAGAAGGATGATTCACGGTAGCGTGTACCATCTCCATATTTCTGGCGATATGAGCGTTGCGGAACTCAGGTACATGAGAAAGACTCTGCTTGCCATAGTAGTACTCATGGCTCTCGAGGTTAGCTTCATCCTCCAGATAGATACCATACTTATCGCAGAGATAATACCAGTAAGGTGCATCAGGATAGTGACTGTTGCGCACATGGTTGATGTTACCACGCTTCATCAGGAAGATTTCATTCTCCATCTGCTCGCGGGTAGCAGTATGACCTAACAGCGTATTGGTCTCATGACGGTTGACACCCTTCAGCTTGATCGGCTGTCCGTTGAGATAGTAGTATCTTCCAGCCAATCCGAACTCATCCTTTTCAGCAGGAGTCTCCTTGATTTCCACCTTTCTGAAACCAACGATGGTAGAGAAGGTCTGAACAGTTCTGCCCTTGGCATCCTTCAATTCTCCTACCAATGTATAACGGTAAGGGGCTTCTGCACTCCAGAGCTTCACCTTGTTGGCTGCATCGAGCGTAGTTTCCAGAACAACCTCACCCTTGGAATTCAGTTTTCCGACGAGAGGAGTAGAAGCTGTAACGCCTTCCAACAGATCATTGTCGTCGGAATAGAGACGGTTGGCATAGAGTGAATACTGCAAGGTATAACCCTTAATCGCCTTCTTGGAAAGGTTCTGCAACTGGGCAGTGATATGCAAGGTGGCATGGCTGTAAGTTTCATCCAAGTCAGGAATAGCCTTGACGTCTCTTACCTGAACCTGCGGTTTGGCAACCAAAGCCACGGTGCGGAAGATACCAGGCAAGCGGAACATATCCTGACTCTCAAGGAAAGAACCGTCTGAATGGCGATAAACCTCTACTGCTACCGTATTCTCCTCACCCTCCTTATTAAGATAAGGTGTAATGTCGAATTCAGCCAGGTTACGTGAGTTCTTGGAGAATCCCACATACTTACCATTTATATATAGGTAGAAGAATGAATCTACACCATCGAAGTTGAGATAAATCTGCTGTCCCTTCCAGTCTGCAGGTACGGAGAAAGTTCTGCGATAAGAACCCACCTCATTGCGGTTGCGATAGGTCATCCAGTCGGTAGGAGGTGTACGCATCACTCCACCCTTCCAGTCATTCATCGGCTGCCAGGAGTGCTGGAAGATGACACGCTGGTTAGAATAAAGCGGATCACCATACTTGTTGTTTCCATCCTTCTGCAGACCTGCCAAATTCCAGTTCATCGGCACCTTGATGTCGTCCCACTGAGAGACATCATAGTCTGTACGGTAGAAATCCTTAGGTCGCTCATCTGGATTTGGAGCCCAATGGAACTTCCATAATCCATCGAGAGATTTCCAGTAAGAACTGTTCTCTGGTAAAACCTTTCTCGCCTCTTCGATATTGCGGAACGAGAAGAACCAAGCATGCGGCTGCTGCTTGTTGACTGCTACGGAATCAGGACTTTGCCACTCCCATCCCGTAGGCGCAGCCTGCTGATTGTAGAAGTAGCCTCCTAAAGTACCATCTGCCCATGCTGATGAGCAAATGAGTCCGGTTAAAAGTAATAAATAAGTTTTCTTCATAAGTTGATGTTTTTATTTCTTATTATTTTCTTTGCAAAATTACGCTTTTATTTTGAAAGTGCAAAATAGTAGAGGGGAAAAATCAAGAAAACGCCCTTTTTTTTGAGACAAGCCTTTAATCTTTGCCCTATCCGATGATTTTTAACACGAAAAACTTGCCTGTGTCACAGAAAACCTGTATCTTTGTACCACACAAATAACGTATGGTAATATTGTATGGCAATATAGATATACTAAATATATTATTAATTAATAAATTCAATCTTAAACAAAGACATTTATGGTAAACAGATTCATTCTTAATGAAGTTTCTTATTTCGGCCCAGGTGCCCGCAAGGAGCTTCCTACAGTAATCGCTAGTCGTGGTTGGAAAAAGGCTTTGGTTGTAACAGACAAGGGCTTGATGAAATTTGGCGTTGCCAAGATGGTACTCGATGTATTGGACGAGGCAAACATCGCTTACGAGGTATTCGATGACGTAAAGCCAAACCCAACAGTTTCTAATGTTACTGCAGGTATTGAGGCTTGCAAGAAAGCTGAAGCTGACTTTATCATCGCTATCGGTGGTGGTAGTTCTATGGATACAGCAAAGGGTATCGGCGTAGTTGTTACCAACCCTGAGTTTGCCGACATCGTTTCTCTGGAGGGTGTTGCTCCTACCAAGAACAAGTGCTTGCCTATCGTAGCTCTTCCAACTACGGCTGGTACCGCAGCTGAGACAACCATCAACTATGTGATTATCGACGAGCAGCGCCAGCAGAAGATGGTATGCGTGGATCCTAACGATATTCCTGCCGTTGCTATCGTAGATGCTGAGCTGATGTACTCTTTGCCAAAGGGTCTCACCGCAGCTACCGGTATGGATGCGATGACTCATGCTATCGAGGGCTTGATTACCAAGGCAGCTTGGGAGATGAGTGATATGTTCGAACTCAAGGCTATTGAAATGATTCATAAGTACCTGCCTGTTGCAGTGAATGATCCTACCAATCCTGAAGGTCGCAACGGTATGGCTGTAGCTCAGTATATTGCCGGTATGGCATTCTCTAATGTAGGTTTGGGCGTTGACCATGGTATGGCTCACCCTATGAGTGCCCTTCATGATGTTCCTCACGGAGTAGCTTGTGCCATCCTGCTTCCTACCGTGATGCGTTTCAATATGGAGGTAAGTGTTCCTAAGTATGTACAGATTGCCAAGGTTGTTGGTGTTTACAAGGATGGTATGACCGACCAGGAGGCAGCAGAGGCAGCATGCAATGCTATCGAGGAGTTGTCTAAGCTGGTAGGTATCCCACAGCATCTCAGCGAATTGGGTATCACAGAGGCAGACATCCCTGCCCTTGCCGAGCAGGCATTCACCGATGTATGTACTCCAGGTAACCCTCGCGAGGTTTCTAAGGAAGATATCATCGCCTTGTATCACAAGATCTTGTAAGATAGGCTAAAGATACAATGATAATGTAATCACCCTGAAAGGAACAAGCATAAATAGATGCTTCACCTTTCAGGGCGATTTTTTATTCATTTACCCCCTCGTCTAATGATCTATGAGTTAATAATTAAATAGCATAAATTATACTGTTCATCAGAAAAATACACTTTTATTTGGAAAACGCAGAGGAAAAAGGAAGAAAAATGAGATTATTTTTTTGTCAATCCAAGATTTTGTAGTACCTTTGTACCCAAGTATGGCGAGGCGAATGCCAAACCTGCTCTATTTTCGTGGGTTAACGATTAGATTCGTATCGATTCGACTGGAAGTTCTAAACAGAATAGCTCCTACCAAAGCAAAATTCTAAGAGAGAACAGAAGGTGAGAATGGATGCGCCTAGATATGGCGTATCCTCTCCTTTTGTATTTCTCTCTTTGGGCCATCTGTGGTAGGAGCAGCCTTGTTTAGGAATACGATAAGGTAGAGGGTACGCTCTTTTTGTTTCTTGTACCCTCGGAATACATTTTTTGTTAGTTTATAGATTTCAGTAATAAGATTTAAAGCTCCTACCAACATGCAAAAGAATCTGTCAATTGAAAATCTTCTAGATGAGTACTTTAAGGCATTAAACGCAACCTATAGTACTCATGATGCCAGCGAGTATAGCTACCGCTCGGCCTTGGAGAATTTATTGAATAGTCTGCTACAGCCAGAATATCAAGCTATCAATGAGCCACGCAATATGACTTGCGGCAAGCCCGACATATCCATCATTCGAAAGCGTGATGCCGTAACTGTAGCCAGTATAGAAACCAAGGACATCAACAAGCCTGACTTAGAGGGAAAAGGAAGAAACCAGGAACAGTTCGACCGCTACAAGAAGGCGATGAACCATGTTGTCTTTACAGATTACCTCCGTTTTCTGTTTTATGAAAGCGGCAACAATACTCCTATTTTGGACATTTGTATAGGCACATGCCAGAACGATAAAATCATACCCGACAGCGAAAAAGGCAAACTGCTATGTTCGTTCCTTCGCAAATACATCGGGAAGAAGATTCAACCTATTCGCTCTGCTACAACTTTGGCTGATCTCATGGCAAAGAAAAGCCAGATGATGTGTGCCATTCTTACAGACTTATTGAAGGAAAACGGCGAAGACAATGCATCGGGACTATTAAAGAAGACTTATACAGATCTCAAGGATTCTCTCATTCAAAATCTCGACGAGGATGGCTTTGCCAAGATATACTCGCAGACAGTAGCTTACGGCTTATTTGCAGCTCGACTAAACGACTCCACCCCAGAGAATTTCTCCAGGGCAGAGGCAGCTGAGCTGATACCTAAAACCAACAAGTTGCTACGAGGAATCTTCAACGACTTGGCTGGTAATACAATCCACGAGCGAATCTCCTGGATTATCGATGACTTGGTTGAGATGTTCGGTGCCACCAATTTGCAAAAAATGTTCGAACGAGATATCAGAAACAACCGAGACCCACTGATACACTTCTACGAAGACTTTCTGAAAGCATTCAACTCTGCAGACAGAAAGAACTTCGGCGTATGGTATACCCCACTCCCCATCGTCAAGTTTATTGTAGATTCCATAGACATTCTTCTCAAGAACAAGTTGAGTATTGAAGAAGGCTTGGCCGACACAACCACAATCATTCACAAGACGCTGGATGGAGAAACGGAACTTAGTCAAGTACAGATACTAGACCCTGCAGTAGGAACCGGTACATTTTTAGCGGAAATCATCAATCATATCGCTGACCAATACAAGGGTCAGGAGACACTTTGGCAGAAATATGTCCACAGCTGTCTTTTGCCTCGTCTGTATGGTTTCGAGATACAGATGGCGTCCTATACTGTAGCACACATCAAGTTTGATATGGTGTTGGCTCATACTGGTTATAAGACTGAGAAAGACGATGCATTCCACATTTGCCTTACCGACTCTCTCAGAAAGCCAAACAAGACAGGAGAAAGCAACACTGGATATTGGATTTCCCTAGAACAAGCTGAAGCCGACCGCATCAAGTCTCAACGTCCTATCATGGTGATGTTGGGCAATCCTCCATACAATGGGGAGAGCCAAAACAAGGCTGTTGAGATAGAAGAACTCATAGAAAAGTACAAGCAGGAGCCAGACCAAATACTCAGCAAAAAAGAAAAGGCAAAGAAGATTGCCGACACAAAATGGCTAAATAATGACTACGTGAAGTTTATCGCTTTGGCGCAGCGTTTCATAGAAGGAAATGGTAAGGGTATTATAGGCTACATAACTCCCAACACACATTTAGACAGTCTCACTTTTAGAGGAATGCGTTATCAACTGCTGAAGACTTTTGATAATATATACCTCAGTTCGGGATAATAAGCTCTGTCTAAAGGCTTTATCATGTATTTATATAAGGGACATAGGGGGTTGGCAACCATCTA
>OHVL01000040.1_pt1 | contig 55107 bp, 42 predicted proteins | sample 1579511 | NCBI WGS metagenome assembly OHVL01 (sample SAMEA3882545, study PRJEB24775) | human gut metagenome | biome: human-associated habitat; feature: intestine environment; material: feces | place: Netherlands | collected 2009/2010
TGACCAACTTTTTATAGTTAAGTTTTCATAAGCATTTCTTAATATAAGTTATTGATTTACAGACGATTAAATATTAATTTAACGCAGTATTGATTATAGAATCCATCAATATTAGAATACATCAATAAAGGTGAACTTCACGCCGATGCGGCGGTATTCTCCACCCTTGTTCTCAGATACTTCGATATAAGTATCATAAGAGGTCTTCATCTTCTGGAGTGCTGGGATATTCTTCTCGATATAATCCTTCACACCCATGGCACGCAAGTAAGCCAGCTGGTCGTTCTCGCCGATACCGGTAGATTTGGTTACGGTGATATTGCTCAGTTCGCCGTTCTTGTGTACTGGTTCCTGCTCGAAGTCGCCATAGCAGCCATCGTATGCCACGGTGCGGCTGAATGGCAAGGCATCTGCCATACCGGTAATCTGAACCTTCACCTGCTTGCCCTCTGTGGTATATTTGGCGAAATCTTCCTCCAGAGCCTTCTTCACGATGGCGAGCATTGCCTGAGCGGCATTGGATTCTTCTACCTTGAAGCGACCTGGTGCGAAGTCATCCTTGGCAGAGAACTCCTCATCTACTGTATAAGATACATCTACATCATAGTTGAAGATGTTCTTACCTGATGCATCGGTGGCGTTGGCTACCTTGGTGTGCACATCAATCTTGGTATGATCGGAGATGATGTTCTGCTCCTGGGCATTCTTCATGATCTTGTTCTTGATTTCCTCAAGCTTCAACTCCTCCATCTTCGCACCCTGAAGCTGCTCGAATGGTACGAAGTTGTCGTCTGACTCCAAGAATGCCAATGACTTACGCTCGGTGTTGTCGAACACGTATTTCTTGCCGGTCTTCTTGTTGATAACCTCGGTATATACAAGCTCGAACTCATCCTTGTCGTTCAATCCATACTGGGTATTGGTGAATTCCAGGCTTCCTACATCCATGCCTTCCAATTCGCTTACAGGTACTGTCAAGTAGATGCTTGGCATGTTGTTGAATTCCAGGGTCAACATGTTCATCTCTGAGTTATAGTTACCGAGCTTCACGTCGGATGTGGTGAGGAGATTATCTGCCATGTTGGTAGCAATCTGAGACTCAAAGAGGCGCATCTGCTTCAATCTTGACTCCTCGTTCACACGGGCATTGTAGTCGTCAAGGCTCTCGCCTTCCATACGCTTCATCCACTCATCCATACGGCTGTTCAGCTCATCCTTCAGTTTCTCCTGGCGGTTAGGACTCAGGAATCCTACCGGAGTAAAGACGATGCCGTTGGTATAGTTGTGTACCAGGTAGATATCATTCTTCACGTTCTTTGAGAAGTTGATGTACTTGATTCTGCCTTCCTTTGCATCCACGTACTGGCGGTCGTCCTCATTGAGCAGGTTGATGAAAGCCACACGCTGGTCGCCTGTTACGATAGCCAGATACTTGTTTTCCGGGTGGAAGAAGCATCTTTCGGCGATACCCATGGCATCGAAGTGCTTGCTCACGGTGAAAGTCTTGGTATCATATACATCGCAGGTTCCGTCTGCTGCGAGGACTGCCATCTGCTTACTGTTGCTTGAGAAGGCTACGTCCTTGAAATCAGCCTTGAGCGGAAGGGTGGTGCGCACGGTTTCATTTTCCAGGTTGATGACCTGAAGCTTGTTCTTGGTGCTGGCGATGAGGAAGAATCCGTTAGGGCTTGCATCGAGACGGGTAGCTGGTTCGTTGATGGCGAAACTCTTTACCTCGCGTGTCTTGCGGGTTTCAAAGATGTGGATTTTGGAATCCGATCCCATTACGTAGAGGAACTTGGCATTTGGTGAATAGCAGATAGCCAATGGCTTGAATAGCTTGTTGGTAGCAATCTTGCCCAATTGCTGATCCTTGGTCATCAAACTAAATACATCTACGGTATTCTTGTCCTTCTTGCTGTCGATGAAGGCATACGAGCTACCACTTGGGTTGATGGTAAGCGCATTGATGCGATTACCCGTGTACATCAGGTAGTTACGCATATTATAGATTTCTTTGCCATTGTAGTAGTAGTAACCACTGTAGTAGTTGGCAAGTCCTTCTGGTACCTTATCGAATTTTACCTTGATTTCGTGCAGCTGCTTTTTCTCAGCCTCCTGTGCAGAGGGGCTGAGTGCAGTGCATCCTAACAGGCATGCTATTGCTAATGTTGTCTTTTTCATGCGATATTTTTAAGTTTTACTTTGTTCCCAATACGTTATCAAGTTTCTTGTGCAGCTCCGCACTCTCGTTTTCGAGGCTCTGGCGGATGGCATTCTTGGCTGCAGCCTTAGCCATTGCTCCGTTGTATGCGATGCGTACGAGTACTTCCTTGTTCTTGTTCTTCAAGGTGCGGTAGCACTCCATGACAGTGATGGTTCTGCCGATGCTCTGTACGATGAGGCTCTTGCTGGCCATGATACTCTTGGTAACGGTAACTGCTTCTTCCATGGCAAGCTGCTGGGTAGCTACAGAGTTGTCTATAAGACCTGAAACTTCTGTCTGGATCTGAGCAGCAAGGTTCTGCTTGGCCAGTTCCATGGCTTGCATCTTGGCACCGTCATAGTTCTCACCGATACTCATGGCTTCACCCATGATATACATTGGGTACATGGATTCGTCATACTGATACTGCATAGCGTATGACTTATCCAACTGCTTTTCGAGTGGGAGGGCACCAGGAGCTGTCTGCCAACCTTCTTTCTGAAGTTTCTTGGCTTCTTTCTTAGCAGCCTTTGATGCTTTCTCATTGAGTTCAGACTTAGATGCCTTGAGCATCTCCAAGCGTTCTTTTCTTAAGTCCTTAGCATTCTGTGCCTGGGCAAATGAACTGATAGGCGCTGCCATCAGGCAGAGCAAACCTACAAGAAAAGATAGATGTTTCATAAGCTTTGATTTTTTTTATATCATCATTATTCTTTTTCTTTGCAAAGGTAGGGAAAAAAAGCCAATATCTGTTGGTTCATTTTGGTTCAATTCTCCTTGCCTTACCTATACTTGATAGATTTCTGCTATAAATATACAAAAAAATAATTAAAGAATCTCATAAACCTATAAAAAAAGCCGCAAATGGCTCGTTTTTTACCATTTGCAGCTATTTTTTGTTTATTTGAACGCTAGGAAAGGCTTCTTCTTGTTGTTCATTGAAGTCTTTCTTGTTGCTCTTTGAAGTCTTTCTTCTTTCTTTTTAAGTCTTTTCCTAAAGAGCTGATGCTCTTTTTAATGCGCTTCCAGCCAGTTCTTTCCCCAGCCGGCATCCGCAATCAGAGGAACCTTGAGCTTATAGGCATTCTCCATTTCCTCTATTACGATTTTCTCTACCTTCTCTTTTTCCTCTGGATAGACAGAGAAGTTGAGTTCATCGTGTACCTGAATGATCATCTTACTCTTGATGCCCTCTGCCTTGAATCGGTTGAAGATCTTCACCATGGCAACTTTGATGATGTCGGCTTCTGATCCCTGGATAGGGGCATTGATGGCATTGCGCTCTGCAAAGCCTCTTACTGTGCCGTTCCTGCTGTTGATATCCGGCAGGTAGCGGCGACGGTGGAAGAGGGTTTCGGCATAGCCTTTCTCCCTGGCTATCTCTTTCGACTTCTCCATATAGGCATGTACGCCCGGGAAGGTGCGGAAGTAATCTTCTATGATTTGCTTCGCCTCTCGGTTCTCTATGTTCATGCGCTGGGCAAGGCCGAAGGTGGTGATGCCGTAGATGATACCGAAGTTGGCCGTCTTTGCTTTCTTGCGCTGGGCATCGGTTACGTCCTTGATGTCTTCATGCCAGATCTTGGCTGCAGTAGCAGCGTGGATGTCTGATCCTTCCAGGAATGCTTCTACCATATTAGGATCCTCACTCAGGTGTGCCATGATACGGAGCTCTATCTGGGAGTAATCTGCTGAAAAGAACAGACAACCCGGTTCTGGGATAAAACATCTTCTAATCTCCTTGCCATCATCATCGCGCACAGGGATATTCTGCAGGTTTGGATCACTGGATGACAGGCGACCCGTAGCGGTGATGGTTTGGTTGAAAGAGGCATGAATATGACCTGTACGAGGATTGATGAGCTTAGGAAGTGCATCTACGTAGGTTCCCAACAGTTTCTTTAATCCTCTGTAGTTCAGAATTTCATCTATGATAGGACTCTTGCTGCGCAATTGCTGCAATACTTCCTCACTCGTTACATACTGTCCCGTCTTCGTCTTCTTTGGCTTTTCCACAATCTTCATCTTGCCGAAGAGAATCTCGCCTACCTGACGTGGAGAACCGATGTTGAAAGATTCGCCTGCCAACTCATAGATGTGATGTTCTATCTCATTGAGTCGGTTGGTTAAATTATTAGACGTTTCCTTCAATGTGTCTGTATCGATGCATACGCCAGTCATCTCCATGTGGGCAAGAACAGGCACCAACGGCATCTCCACATTCCAGAATAAGTCCTCGCACTCTATCTCCTTGAGCTTTGGTTCGAGTACATTCTTCAGGCGCAGGGTGATGTCGGCATCTTCTGCTGCATACTCGTAAACTTCTGCCGGAGACAGGTCGCGCATCGATTTCTGGTTCTTTCCCTTAGGACCTATCAACTCTTCTATGTGAACCGTCTGGTATTTGAGATATACCTCGGCGAGGTAATCCATGTTGTGATAAAGTTCCGGCTGGATGAGATAATGAGCAATCATCGTATCAAACATCTTTCCCTGTATCTCCACTCCGTAGTTCATCAGCACTTCGTAATCGTACTTGATGTTTTGTCCCACTTTCAGGATTTCCGGGTTCTCGTAGAGCGGTTTGAAGATGTTTACGAATTTTAAGGCTTCTTCACGTTTTGCAGGAATTGCTACGTAGAAAGCCTCTTTCTCCTTTACCGCAAAGCTCAATCCCACCAATTCTGCATCTATTGCAGAGGTGGAAGTGGTCTCGGTATCTAAACTGAGAATTGATGATGTAATCAAATAATCATAAAGTTTCTGTGCATCTTCTTCTGTTTCAATGAGTTTGTATGTGTGAGTAACCGTTTTAATGGTTTCAAAACTTGTATTTTCCTGCTCTTCCTGACCATCGCCTTGCTGTGCGCCAAAGAGATCAAGCTCTCCTGTAGCCTTTGTTTGCACTTTTTGAGGTTTTTTAAGAACGCGCTTGGCGAACGACTTAAACTCCAGATCGGTGAAGATTTCATCCAACTTGGCATTGTCGGGTTCTTCCAGTTTCAGATCTTCCATCTTGAGCTCTACCGGTACGTCGGTTCTGATGGTTGCCAGGAACTTTGAAATCTTGATGTCCTCAATGGCGCCCTCTACTTTTTCGCGGAGCTTGCCTTTCACCTCGGCGCTGTTTTCTATCAATCCCTCTATGCTTCCAAACTGGTTGATGAGTTTGATGGCAGTCTTCTCTCCAACACCTGGGCATCCTGGGAAGTTGTCGGCAGAGTCACCCATCAGTGCTAGAAGATCGATAACCTGGAGTGGGGAAGAGATGCTGTATTTTTCTTCTATCTCTGCCACTCCCAGCTTCTCGTAACCACCTCCATGGCGAGGTCGGAACATAAATACGTTGTCTCTTACCAGCTGGGCATAATCCTTATCCGGTGTGAGCATGTAGGTTTCGATATCCATCTCGCCTGCCTTCAAGGCAACGGTACCAATGATATCATCCGCCTCGAAACCATCCACCTGGAGGATAGGAATATGATAAGCCTCCAGGATATTCTTGATGATAGGTACCGAGAGCTTGATGTCTTCCGGTGTCTCTTCTCGCTGTGCTTTATACGCAGGAAAAGCCTCGTGACGGAAGGTTTTGCCATGGTCGAAAGCCACCGCAATATGGGTTGGCTTCTCCTTAGTGAGTATCTCGTTGAGGGTATTGCAGAAGCCCATTACACACGAAGTATTAAGTCCCTTCGAATTGATTCGAGGGGCTTTCATAAAGGCATAATACGACCTATAAATGAGCGCATATGCGTCTAAAAGGAACAATTTATCCATAATATTCATTTTTATGGTGTAAAATTACTAAAAAAATGCGATATTTCAAGAATAAATGCGTAATTTTGTATCAAATTTCAGAATTAATGGACTATTTATCACTTATTAAGCAGCCTATTGAGGCAGAATTGGCAGATTTTGTTGATTTGTTCAACAAATCTTTGATGCATAGCGACGGCCTCCTTTCCCAGGTGCTCGACCATATCCGTCAGCGCGCTGGTAAACGAATGCGCCCTATGCTCATCCTGCTGATGGCACGAAATTTCGGCAAGGTTTCAGAGGTTACCCAGCATTCAGCAGTCGGTTTGGAGTTGCTCCATACCGCCTCTCTTGTGCATGATGATGTGGTAGATGAAAGCGGCGAGCGTCGTGGTCAGGCAAGTGTGAATGCTACTTATAATAATAAGGTAGCTGTGCTTGTTGGTGACTATATGCTTTCTACTGCTTTGCTCAATGTTTCCTATTCACACTCCGAGGAAATCGTACGCTATCTGGCAGAATTGGGTCGTATCTTGTCGAATGGCGAGATACTTCAGCTCAACAGTATTAGTAATGATGAAATCTCAGAAGAGATATATTATCAGGTAATCAAACAGAAAACAGCTGCTCTCTTTGAGGCTTGTGCAGGTATTGGTGCAATGTCAACCCATGCTTCTGCCGTAGAGACTGAAGAGGCTAGGCGTTTCGGTCAGAACCTGGGTATTATTTTCCAGATTCGTGATGACATCTTTGATTATTACGACTCCAAGGAGATAGGTAAACCTACCGGAAATGATATGACCGAGGGTAAGCTTACGCTTCCTGTAATCTATGCCTTGAAATCTACTGGTGATGAGGAGATGCTGAAGCTTGCACGAAAGGTGAAGGCTCGTACAGTATCCAGAGAGGAGATTGCTCAGCTGGTAGCATTTACCAAGGAAAACGGCGGTATCGAATACGCTGATAAGCGTATGTGGGATTTCCATGCCGAGGCGATGACTTTCCTCGATACCTATGTGGAGGATAAGTGCATCTATAATGCGCTGAAGGCTTATCTGGATTTTGTGATTGAACGCAAGGCGTAATATCATTTAATCACACTACTTTGATTTATTAAAACTTGATATACATTAAAAAGGGGTGGTTCTCTCGTAGAGAATCAGCCCTTTATCTTTTTCTATCAAGGTCTTGTGCACCTTGATTCGTGGTTTGTCTATCTACCCTTGAATCAAGGTTTTGTTGGTACTATCGCCTTTTTAGAAGTACTTGATTTCCTTTCCTACAAGCTCGCTCAAGAGGAGGTTGGTAAGGCGTGAGGTTCCGAGGCGCAACCACTCGTTAGTAAGCCACTTTTCACCCAAAACTTCCTTCACGATGGTGTAGTAAACCACTGCATCGTGAACGGTGTTGATGCCGCCAGCTGGCTTGAAACCAATCTGGATACCAGTCTTCTCATAATATGCCTTGATTGCCTGGCACATTACGTAAGCTGCTTCTGGGGTTGCTGAAATCTTCTCCTTACCGGTAGAAGTCTTGATGTAATCAGAACCAGAGTACATGGCGAGAATAGAAGCCTTCATGATGTTGCTGCAGTTCTTCAGGTCGCCTGTTTCCAGGATACACTTCATCTTATGCTCGCCGCAGGTTGCCTTCAGCTCCTGGATATCGTCGCAGAGGCCTTCGTAATCCTCGCTGAAGAACTTGCCTACTGGCATAACGATATCCACCTCTGTAGCGCCATCCTTGATGGCCATAGCTGTCTCGGCAATCTTTACCTCGATGAATGTCTGAGATGATGGGAAATTGCCGCTTACTACTGCGATTTCTACGCCATCTACCTCCAAACTCTGACTGATAAGTCTTGCGAAGTTAGGGTAGGTGCATACGGTTGCTACGTGAGGAAGTTCTGGATAATCCTTAGCAAACTGGTTTACCTTCTCAATCATAGCCAGAATGCTTTCCTCTGTATCTTCTGTATGGAGAGATGTAAGCTCGATGCTGCCAAAGAGGAATTTCTTCACCTCCATGGTCTCGTTTTCTGCTACCTTCTCGTCAAGAATCTTCTTTACTTCTGCTGCTACTTCCTCGTCGTTGAGGTTGCAGTTATACTGTTTCAAGACAGATAAATACTTATCGTCTGACTCGCTGTATTGTCCCTGCTGCTGTGCAAGAACCTGTTCTTTAATGCTGCTCATACTTAATGTTACTTTTTTAATTATTAAAGTTGAGTTATCTATATTATTCTTTAAATTTCGGTTTTACTCCTTCAATTTTTGGGGTGTTATTCCTTCAATTTTGAATCATTATGATCCTTCAATTTCGGATTATTCTTATGTCTTTCCGAATCCCTTTGGGTCTTTTTGTCGATGCTTTTCTGGAGCTCTTCCGTAAGATCGACACCCGTTTGGTTAGCCAGACAAATAAGAACCCAGAGAACGTCAGCCATTTCCTCTCCGAGGTTAGGCTTTTCGCCCTTCTTGAAGCTCTGGTCGCCGTATGTTCGGGCGATGACACGAGCTAGTTCTCCTACTTCTTCCGTAAGACAAGCCATATTGGTAAGTTCGCTGAAATAGCGAACGCCATATTCCTTAATCCACTTATCTACTGCTTCCTGTGCTTCTTTTATAGTCATTTTCTTACTCCTTATTATGAGTATCCATCATGATGGTAACTGGACCGTCATTCAGTAATTCTACCTTCATATCGGCACCAAATTCACCTGTTCCTACTGGTTTTCCGAGTGCATCAGATAGCTTCTTGCAGAACTCTTCATAGAGTGGAACACTGATTTCGTGCTTGGCGGCTCTGAGCCAGCTAGGGCGGTTTCCCTTCTTGTAGCTGGCAAATAGGGTGAACTGGCTAATCACCAGAATCTCGCCGTTTACATCCATGATAGAGCGGTTCATTACGTGATTCTCATCGTCGAAAACACGAAGGCCAATAACCTTTCTTACCAACCAATCTACATCTTCTGAAGTGTCGCTTTCCTCAACGCCGAGAAGAATCAGATAGCCTTGTTTGATGGCTGATTTAACTTCTCCTTCGATGGTCACAGAGGCATGACCGACACGTTGTATTACTATTCTCATATTACTACTTTGAACTTTGAATGTTGAACATTGAACTTTATGAATAGCATCTTGTGGAATCCAGGGTTCTGTTCAATCTTTATTATTATTATAGTATAGTTTCAACTGCAAATATACTACTTTTATTTCATATTCTCGCTCTTTTCTGCGAAATATTTCACGAGAATCTCTGCTTTGTGAGGTCCTAATACCTCTGCTAGTTCTTCTAGGCTTGCTTCCTTTATCTTTTTCATACTCTTGAACTTGTTCAGAAGCGCTTCTTTTGCCTTAGGACCGATGCCTTTGATGTCGTCTAACTCTGAATGGAGAGCATGCTTGCTGCGCTTGTCGCGATGGAAGGTGATGGCGTATCTGTGTACCTCGTCCTGTATCTGCGTCAATACCTTGAAAAGCTCGCTTTCTGGTGGTAGAGCGATGGTTTGCGGTGGGAAACCGTAGAGGAGTTCGTTGGTGCGATGGCGGTCATCCTTGGCAAGACCTGCGATGGGGATTTTCAGGTGCAGCTCATCTTCTACCACTTCTCTAACTACCTCCATCTGACCCTTGCCGCCATCGGTAATGATAAGGTCGGGAAGTGGTGTTTCTTCCTCTATCATGCGACTGTATCTTCGTCTTACTACCTCCTGCATCGAAGCGTAATCATCCGGTCCTTCCACCGTCTTGATGTTGTATTTACGGTAGTCTTTTCGGGATGGTTTCATACCTTTATATACGATGCAGCCAGCTACGGCATCTGCGCCCGATATGTTGGAATTATCGAAGCATTCTATCTGATAAGGCAGCTTTGGCAGCTTTAGTTTTGCCTGCAATTCCTTCATCAATCGGGTTTGCTTTTGCTCAGGATTCAGCTTTTCCGCCTGCTTCAAACGGTCGAATTTATACTGCTTGCAGTTCATTTCCGATAGCTCCAGAAGGTGCTTCTTGTCGCCCCTCTGAGGCACGAAGAAGGTGGCGTCTTTCAGCTTCCATTCCATCTCGAAAGGTACGATAATCTCCTTCGAAGTGGAGTGGAAACGCTCCCTGATTTCAGGTATGGCAGTAATCAGAAGTTCCTCGTCGCTCTCCTCTAGCTTGCGCTTGTACTCGTAGGTAAAGCTCTGGTTGATGGTGCCGTTTTTCACGTGAATATAGTTGATGAAGGCGTTCTTGTTGGCGTCATCATTCACGATCGTGAAGACATCCACATCGGTAATCGTATGGCTTACCACCTCGCTTTTTGCCTCAAATTCATCCAGCAACTGGTACTTCTTCTTGTATTCTTCGGCAATTTCAAAGCGGAGAAGTTCGGCATTTTTCATCATCAAATCATAGAGATATTTACTTACTTCCCGGGTATTTCCCTTCAGAATTTCACGTGCCTGGCGCATGTTTTCCTGATATTCCTCGTAGCTCTGCTTGTTGATGCAGGGTGCTCCGCAGTTATGAATATGGTACTCCAGACATGGCTTGTATTTGCCTTCAGCAACGCCTTCTTTCGTGATTGGAAAACGGCATGTGCGGGGTTTATAGAGCTTCTTGATGACCTCTAAAACGGCATACATACTGCCTATATGAGGGTAAGGTCCGAAGAAGGTTCCCACCTTTTTATTGATATGGCGAGTCTTGAAAATGCGGGGAAAATACTCGTTTGTAACGCATATAGAGGGGTAGGTTTTGCCGTCTTTCAGCAAAACATTATACCTTGGATTATACTTTTTAATAAGGCTGTTTTCCAGCAAAAGTGCATCTTCTTCGGTGTTCACGACGGTGTATGAGATGTCGAAAATCTTAGAAACAAGTACCTTTGTCTTGTATCTATCTACCTCTTTATGGAAGTAGGAAGATACTCTTCTCTTCAGATTTTTCGCCTTTCCTACATATATAATCGTATGATTCTCGTCGTAATATTGATAGCTTCCCGGTTTCTCCGGCATGCTTAAAACGATGCTTTTCAACCGGGCTAATCTTTCCTCATTTTCTTGTTTCGTCATACCTTTATGGGGTTAAAATAGGGTAAAAGAGCGTTGCTGTTTCACGTGAAACGGCAACGCCCCGTATGCTTTTTGATTGCAATAATTGTGCTTTTTAGCTGCAACGATTATGCTTTATAACTGCATTAAAGTCGATACTTCTACGTCCTCATCGAAGTTCTTTCTGCCTTCGAAATTCTCGTTTACGAGCTCGATGATGAAGTTTGCATACACCTTCTTTGGGTGGAATTTCTTCACCAGATTGCAAGCTGCCTTCATGGTTCCGCCGGTAGCGAGAAGGTCGTCGTGAAGTAGGACTACATCGTTCTCGTTGATGGCATCTTCGTGGATTTCGATGGTGTCCATACCATATTCTTTCGCATAGCTTTCCTGTACGGTTTTGCATGGAAGCTTACCCGGCTTTCGGCACAAAACAACGCCTGCACCGAGACGGATTGCCAGGGCTGAAGACATCACGAAACCGCGTGATTCGATACCTACAATCTTAGTGATTCCCTTGTCTTTGTAGATCTCATACATCTCATCGCAGATCTCTTTGAGAGACTCTGGATTCTTAAACAGGGTACTTACATCGCGGAAGTTTACACCCTTGATTGGCCAATCTGGAATGCAACGCAGATGGTCTAATAATAGCTGATTATTCATTGTCTTTTATACTATAAATTAATACTATATTTCTTGTTATTTCTTCGAATTACGGCAGTTTTTATCGGCTGTGTTCCACGGAAACGCTGAAGTTTTGCTTTAACCACAATTTACTTGATGCAAAAGAATCTAAGTTCTTTGTTATCAAATGCTTTATGTGAGAGTGGTTTCACGTGAAACATTACGAAGAATCCCTTGTTTTGCAGTTTTTTCTTGCTGAAACCGCCAATTCTTCTGCTTGCCTTCCTGGTAAGACGGGCAGTACATCTTTAGCTTATCTTCCTAGCAGGACGAGCAGTACATTGATGTCGCTTGGAGATACGCCTGGAATTCGGCTTGCCTGAGCCAAAGTATCAGGGTCGATGCGCTCGAGTTTTTGGCGTCCTTCTGTTGAAATCTCGAGAATCTCAGAGTAGTTGAAGCGTCCCTTGATTTTGATGTTCTCCAGGCGGTGCATCTTGTCGGCGATGAGTCGCTCGCGCTCGATGTATCCTTTGTACTTCATCTTGATTTCTGCCGCCTCGGCAATCTCTTCCTTTCGGTTGGCTGGTGCTTCCATTGCTGCCTTCAGGTCGGGAATGATTTCCGACAGGTTCTGGAGGTTGAGATGCGGACGAGCCACGAGGTCGATGAGTTTGCAACCGGCGCGGAGTGGAGTAGTGCCGAGTGCTTCGAGCTTCGGATTGATCTCGTCTTTCTTGATAGGATAGTTGGCGCAGAAGTCGATGATTCTTTCGATGGCATCTTTCTTCTCCATCCACCAGTCGTAACGTTCGCGCTTGGCGATGCCGAGCTTGTATGCTTTTTCCGTGAGTCGGGCATCGGCGTCGTCCTGGCGGAGCAGGATACGATACTCGGCTCTTGAGGTGAACATACGGTATGGTTCATCTACTCCCTTTGTGGTGAGGTCATCGATGAGCACACCGATGTAACTCTCGTCTCGCTTCATCTCGAACGTCTTGTCGCCTACACAATGAAGTGCAGCGTTGATTCCGGCAACCGTGCCCTGACCTCCTGCTTCTTCGTAACCGGTGGTTCCGTTTACCTGTCCGGCGAAGAAAAGACCCTTGATGATTTTCGACTCCAGCGAATGCTTCAGCTGGGTAGGGTCGAAGTAATCGTATTCGATGGCGTAACCTGGTCGGTAGATCTTCGCATCTCTCAACGCTGGGATTTCGTGGAGCGCATCCAGCTGGATATCCATCGGCATGCTGGATGAGAATCCGTTCAGGTACATTTCATTGGTGTCTTCGCCTTCTGGCTCCAGGAAGAGCGGATGCTGTTCCTTGTCGGGGAAGGTGACAAGCTTGGTTTCGATGCTTGGACAGTAGCGGGGACCTGTGCTTTGGATCTGACCATTATATAAAGGTGAGTCGTTTAATCCGCTTTTCAGAATTTCGTGCACCTTGCTGTTTGTGTAACATGTCCAGCAAGGAAGCTGTTTCAGAACTCTGTGGTTGCCCATGTACGAGAACTGATGGAAATCGATGTCGCCCGGTTGCTCTTCCATGTCTTCGAAGTGAACGCTTCGCTTGTCGATGCGGACAGGAGTTCCTGTTTTCATTCTTGCCGATGTGATTCCCCATCGGGTGATGCTTTCTGTGAAATGATGAACGGCAGGTTCTGCACATCTTCCACCTTCCACCATTTTTCTTCCCACGTGCATCAATCCGTTGAGGAAGGTGCCGGCTGTGATGATGATGCTCTTGGCATAGAATTCTGCGCCCCAGATGGTGCGCACGCCGATTGCCTCTCCGTTTGCCACGAGCAGTTCATCGGCCTGGTCTTGCCAGATGTCGAGGTTGTCGGTATGGTCGAGGATGGTTCTCCATTCCCAGATGAACTTGCCGCGGTCGCATTGAGCACGAGGACTCCATACGGCAGGCCCTTTTCCTATATTAAGCATACGGAACTGGATAGCCGTCTTGTCGGTAACGATACCCATCTGTCCGCCCAGTGCATCAATCTCTCGCACAATCTGTCCCTTGGCAATACCGCCGATGGCAGGATTGCAACTCATCTGACCAATCTTGTTCATGTCCATCGTTATCAAACAGGTGTTGGCGCCCATGTTTGCCGAGGCAGCAGCTGCCTCGCATCCGGCGTGCCCTCCACCGATAACGAGTACGTCATAATTGAAGTTCATAATTTCTGTTTCTAATCTATATTTTATCTAATTTTCGGCAAAAGTAAGAAATTTAATTGAAATTTTAGCAAAAATACTTTGAGAAATCATTAAAATATAGTAATTTTGCAGCAGACTTGCGAAAATATACCTATAAATGAGGATTGCAGAATGCCTTAAATGTGGTATTGCAAGTACGAGATGAAGGAAATAATTAATTAGTTTCAAACAGTTAAATAATTAAAATTCAATCATTTATGTGGTTAATCAATTCATCTATTGGTAGAAAGGTAGTGATGTCAGTAACTGGTATCGCTCTTATTCTATTCTTGACATTCCACGGTTGCATGAATGTGGTTGCGCTTTTCTCTGGAGAAGCTTACAACGCAATCTGCGAGTTGTTGGGTGCTAACTGGTACGCCGTAGTTGCAACTTTAGGTTTGGCAGCTTTGGCAGTTTGTCACATCGTATACGCTTTCATCCTGACAGCACAGAACCGTCGTGCTCGTGGTAACCAGCGTTACGAGGTAACCGCAAAGCCAGAGAAGGTAGAGTGGGCTAGCCAGAATATGTTGGTACTTGGTATCATCATCGTTCTCGGTCTTTTGCTTCACCTTTTCAATTTCTGGTACAACATGATGTTTGCTGAGCTTTTGGGTACTAGCTTCGGTCACCACCCAGCAGATGGCTTCGCATTCATTCAGGACACCTTCGCTAACCCAGTATTCGTAGTTCTCTACATCATCTGGTTGGTAGCTCTTTGGTTCCACCTCACTCACGGTTTCTGGAGTGCTATTCAGACTCTCGGTTGGAGCGGTAAGACTTGGTTCTGCCGTTGGAAGATGATCGGTATGATTTACTCTACCATTCTGCTTCTCCTCTTCATTGTAGTTGTATTGGCATTCGCTTTCGGTTGCGCTCCATCTTTGTGCTGCGCATAATTCGTATAATCATTTAAGTATTAAAAAAGATTATGGCAAAAACATTAAATTCTAGAATACCTGAAGGACCAGTAGCTGAGAAATGGACCAACTATAAGGCTCACCAGCGTTTGGTTAACCCTAAGAATAAGTTAAAGCTCGACGTTATCGTTGTAGGTACAGGTTTGGCAGGTGCTTCTGCTGCTGCTTCTCTCGGCGAGATGGGCTTCAATATCTTGAACTTCTGCATCCAGGATTCTCCACGTCGTGCTCACTCTATCGCTGCACAGGGTGGTATCAATGCAGCTAAGAATTATCAGAATGATGGTGACTCTGTTTACCGTCTGTTCTACGATACTGTAAAGGGTGGTGACTACCGTGCTCGTGAGGCTAACGTTTACCGTTTGGCTGAGGTGAGCAACGACATCATCGACCAGTGCGTAGCTCAGGGCGTTCCTTTCGCTCGTGAGTACGGTGGTATGTTGGCTAACCGTTCTTTCGGTGGTGCTCAGGTATCTCGTACATTCTATGCTAAGGGTCAGACAGGTCAGCAGCTCCTCCTCGGTGCTTACTCTTCTTTGAGCCGCATGGTTGAGGCAGGTAAGGTTAAGCTCTTCACTCGTTACGAGATGGAGGATGTCGTGATCGTTGACGGTCACGCTCGTGGTATCATCGCCAAGAATTTGATCACAGGTAAGTTGGAGCGTTTCTCTGCCAACGCCGTAGTTATCGCTACTGGTGGTTATGGTAACGCTTACTTCCTTTCTACAAACGCTATGGGTTGTAACTGTACAGCAGCTATCCAGTGCTACCGCAAGGGTGCTGACTTCGCTAACCCATCTTACGTTCAGATTCACCCAACATGTATCCCTGTTCACGGTACAAACCAGAGTAAGTTGACTTTGATGTCAGAGTCACTCCGTAACGATGGTCGTATCTGGGTTCCTAAGAAGATTGAGGATGCTAAGGCATTGCAGGCAGGTACAAAGAAGGGTTCTGATATTCCTGAGGAAGACCGCGACTACTACTTGGAGCGCCGTTACCCAGCATTCGGTAACCTGGTTCCTCGTGACGTGGCTTCTCGTGCAGCTAAGGAGCGTTGCGACAAGGGCTTCGGTGTTAACAACACAGGTCTTGCCGTATTCCTCGACTTCTCTGAGTCTATCAACCGTCTCGGCATCGACGTTATCCTGCAGCGTTATGGCAACCTCTTCGATATGTATGAGGAGATTACCGACGTTAACCCAGGTGAGTTGGCTAACGAGATTAACGGCGTGAAGTACTACAACCCAATGATGATCTTCCCTGCTATCCACTATACAATGGGTGGTATCTGGGTTGACTACGAGTTGATGACCACTATCCCAGGTCTCTTCGCTATTGGTGAGTGTAACTTCTCTGACCACGGTGCTAACCGTCTTGGTGCATCTGCTTTGATGCAGGGTTTGGCTGACGGTTACTTCGTATTGCCATACACTATCCAGAACTACTTGGCTGACCAGGCATTGTGGCCAAAGCTCTCTACCGATCTCCCAGAGTTCGCAGAGGCAGAGGCAGGTGTTCAGAAGGAAATCGACCGCCTGATGGGTATCCAGGGCAAGCGCTCTGTAGATTCTATCCACAAGGAGTTGGGTCACATCCTTTGGGAGCACGTAGGTATGGGTCGTACCAAGGAAGGTCTTGAGGAAGGCTTGAAGAAGATGAAGGCTCTCCGCGAGGAATTCAACAAGAACCTCTTCATCCCTGGCAAGAAGGAAGGCTTGAACGTAGAGTTGGATAAGGCTATCCACTTGCGTGACTTCATCTTGATGGGCGAGTTGATCGCTTACGATGCATTGCACCGCAACGAGAGCTGTGGTGGTCACTTCCGTGAGGAGTACCAGACAGAGGAAGGCGAGGCTAAGCGTGATGACGAGAACTTCTTCTACGTAGGTTGCTGGGAGTATCAGGGCAACGATACAACTGCTCCAGTGCTCAACAAGGAACCTCTCGAGTATGAGGCAATTAAGGTACAGACAAGAAATTACAAGAATTAAAAAGCGAACAAGACAATGGCAAGAAATATAAGTTTCACAGTTAAGTATTGGAAGCAGGACGGCCCTAATGCACAGGGTCACTTCGATACACACGAGATGAAGAACATCCCAGATGATACCTCATTCCTCGAGATGCTCGACATCTTGAACGAGGAGCTCATCGAGTCAGGTCAGGAGCCTTTCGTCTTCGACCACGACTGCCGCGAGGGTATCTGCGGTATGTGCTCTCTCTATATTAATGGTACACCTCATGGTAAGACAGAGCGTGGTGCTACAACATGTCAGCTCTACATGCGTCGTTTCAACGATGGTGACGTGATCACCGTTGAGCCTTGGCGTTCTGCTGGTTTCCCTATCATCAAGGACTGTATGGTTGACCGTTCAGCATTCGACAAGATCATCCAGGCAGGTGGTTACACCAGCATCCGTACAGGTCAGGCTCAGGATGCCAACGCTATCCTGATTCCTAAGGAGAATGCAGACGAGGCAATGGATTGCGCTACATGTATCGGTTGCGGTGCTTGTGTTGCTGCATGTAAGAATGGTTCTGCAATGCTCTTCGTCAGCTCAAAGGTTAGCCAGTTGGCACTTCTCCCACAGGGTCGTGTAGAGGCTGCTGCCCGTGCTAAGAAGATGATTGCACGTATGGATGAGCTCGGATTCGGTAACTGTACAAACACTCGTGCTTGCGAGGCTGTTTGTCCTAAGAACGAGTCTATCGCTAACATCGCCCGCTTGAACCGTGAGTTCTTGAAGGCTAAGTTGGCTGACTAATCCATCGTATCTCTTTAGACACAGGAATTTTCTCTCTGCATTCTTAGGAATGCGAGAGAATTTTCTCAAAAACCCTTCACCCTTCACCTTTTGGGCGTAAGCGGCTGAAGGATAGGAAGTTGGGTGGGTGAAGGGTTGGAAAGACTCTTCACCCACCCTTCACCTTTTTATAGGGATAGGTGAAGAGTGGTGAAGGGTGGTGAAGGGTCAGCGCCACTCTTCACCGCTCGAATCCCCTGTGTTTATCGGGGTTTCAGGCGAAAAGGTGAAGGGTGAAGAGTAAAAACGAGAGTAGGCTTTTTTACTGCGGAAGCATCCTGATGGTTAAGGAGTGCGCTCTTTGGCAGTAGGGCTACATCCCGTTTTGGATGAAGCCTCATTCCTATTATTGCTTCGCGATGGCATCTTATTGCCCTTTGGGAGGGCAATTTGTTGCCATAGCCAGGCAATATTCCTTATGTCGTGAGAGAGCTGCAGAAATCAGCAACAGCCATAGTTAGATCCAGTAAATAGCGATTCGAGATGCAGTAAGTATCATCTCGAAATTCAATCAGTATAAAATCGGTTTAAAAGAACAGAAGTCTTACTCTATAAAAAATAAAGTATTACTCTATAAAAATATAAAAAGAGCATAAATGATGAACCAAGCGACTCAAGACTTTATTCGTCAGCATCAGGACGATGATGTCCGCCAGCTGGCTTTTCTCGGTAGCAAGTATCCGGAAGTAGATATGCCTTTCGCTCTCGATCAGATTCGCGGGCGTAAGATGGCTCGTGTCAAGTTGCCTCGTTGGGCAAGTCTCGAGGGCATCATCTATCCCCCTCATATTTCTATGGAGCAATGTTCCTCAGAATCTACTGCGCTTTACAAGGCAGAATTGGCAGCGAGACTTCTCGGTCAGCCAGTTCCTTCTCCTGTAAACGAGAAAGAAAGCGAAAAAGCCTCTAATTCTCACTTTTCTAAAATTTGCGAATTTGCGAGCGAAGGGGCGGTTGATTCAGAATTCGCCAAAAATGAAGGCACTTTCAGAAAAGAACAGATATTAACAAAAATAGGTGAGAATGTTAATGAAACAAAAGAGAAAGCTCATGAAGAAGATTTTTCTGAAGAAATAGAGTTCGTTGATCTGACTGGTGGCTTTGGAGTCGATTTCTCTTATATCGCAGCCCAGTTGGGCGTGAAGTCGATGTACGTGGAGCGTCAGGCTCATCTCTGCGAGGCGGCAAAGGAGAACTTTGAGCGTTTGGGGTTGAAGAACGCCATCGTCAAGAATGGCGACGGAATAGAAGTTCTTCATTCTTTTCATCCAAAGATAAAAGATGCAGCATCAGCTGATGATTCTTTAGGCATAACTTATGACCAATCTCGGTCATTACTTAAGACCAACCTTGGTCTTAAGATAATCTTCATAGATCCCGCCCGTAGAGACGATGCTGGCAACAAGGTTGTATCCTTGAAGGATTGCACGCCCGATGTCACCGTTTTGCAGGAAGAAATGCTTTCGAAGGCAGATTATGTTGTCATCAAACTCTCTCCGATGCTCGACTGGCACCGTGCCATAAACGAATTAAGCCACGTAAGAGAGGTTCATATCATCTCCGTGAACAATGAGTGCAAGGAGCTTCTTTTAGTGCTGTCAGCGCGAAATATGGGCGGAATGGAGGTTTCATCAGCAGATGGAGAAGTAAAACATGCCGGGAATCTCCGCATTTATTGCATCAACGATGCGCAATCCTTCGTCTGCGACGAGATGGATATGGAGACTTCTTCCGTCAAGATAGCCCCATCCACCCTTGAAGAGATGCTGTATCTCTATGAGCCGAATGCCTCGTTGATGAAAGCCGGCTGTTTCGGCGTTCTTTCCGAGCGATATGATGCAAGGATGCTTTCCAAGAACAGCCATCTTTTCGTGAGCCAGGCGCCTATCGAAGCATTCCCCGGCAGAAGCTTCCGCATCATCGCCGTATCCTCCTTTAATAAAAAGGAGTTGAAGCGTCATCTGTCAGGAATTACCAAGGCGAACATCGCCACCCGCAATTTCCCCCTTTCCGTGGCAGAATTGCGCAAGCGCCTGAAATTGAAAGATGGTGGTGAAACCTATATTTTCGCCACCACATTGAGCGACGATAGCCATGTGCTGGTGATTACGGAGAAAAAATAAGCTGATTTCCTGAAAAATCAAGTTCTAATCCTATAAGATGATTCCGCCAAAATCACCACTAATCGGGTGATATAAGCTAGTTTGGGGCTCGCAATCATTCTTGAACCCCTAAAAAATGAAAATAAAGATAGCAATATTTGGTCGTTTGGCGAAATATTGCTATTTTTGCATCCTATAATATTGCAAACTAGTTTGAAATCATGTCATTAATTGAAATTAAAAAGGTCGAAAGCAAGAAGGATTTGAAGACGTTCATCGACTTCCACTACGACCTCTACGAAGGCAACGAATACGATGTGCCTAATCTTTTCAGCGACGAAATGAATACCCTGAGCAAGGACAAGAACGCTGCGTTCGAGTTCTGCGAGGCAGAGTATTATCTTGCCTATAAGGATGGAAAATTGGCAGGTCGCGTCGCTGCAATCATCAATCATAAGGCAAACAATAAGTGGGGAAAGAAATCCGTCCGCTTCGGATGGATTGATTTCATCGACGACCGTGAGGTTTCGAAGGCACTTTTGGATGCTGTGGAGAAATATGGCCGCGAGAAAGGCATGGAGGATGTGGTAGGTCCGCTTGGATTTACCGATATGGACCCTGAGGGAATGCTCGTATGGGGATTCGATCAGCTCGGAACCATGCCAACCATCTACAATTTCCCTTATTATCCGGAGCACATCGAGGCCCTGGAGGGTTTTGAGTTAGATAACAAGTACGTGGAGTTCAAGATCATGGTGCCGGATGAGGTGCCTGAGAAGTACGCCAAGATTGCGATGATGATCGAGAAGCGTTACAATCTGCATGTCCGCAAGCTTACCAAGAAGGATATTTTCCAGGGTGGAATGGGACAGATGATCTTCGATCTCATCAACGATACCTACAAGGATCTCTATGGATATTCTGAACTCTCGCAGAAGCAGATAGACCAGCTTATCAAGTCGTATCTCGGTTTCCTCGACTTCAACCTCATCACCTGTATCGAGGATTGGACGGGTGGAGAGCATAAGCTCATCGGCGTAGGAATCACCATGCCGTCGCTGGCTCATGCCCTGAGAAAGTGCCGCCGAGGCAGATTGCTGCCGTTCGGATGGCTCCACGTGCTGAGAGCCATCAAGATGCACAAGACCAACATCGTTGACCTCCTTCTCATCGGTATTCTCCCTGAGTATCGTGCCAAGGGAGCCAATGCGCTTCTCTTTGCCGACCTGATTCCTTGGTATCAGAAGTACGGCATTGAGTGGGGAGAAACCCAGGTAGAGCTGGAGACCAATGCGGGCGTGCAGGGCCAGTGGGGAGCTTTGACCCCAGTAATGCACAAGCGCAGAAAGTGCTACAAGAAGATTATTAAATAAGGAATTAAGTGAGTTAAGGAGTTAGGGAGGTCAAGACGGATGTCTTTTCATCATAACTCCTTAATTTCTCTTGATTCTCCCTAAAAACATAGGAGGATTTTATGTCAGAAGATAATAATGAATTGAAAGCCCCTCAGGAGCAGCAGCCGGTGGAATATACCGACGACAATATCCGACACTTGAGCGATATGGAGCATGTGCGTACCCGTCCGGGTATGTATATCGGTCGTTTGGGCGATGGTAACTTGCCGGAGGATGGTATCTATGTGCTTCTGAAAGAGGTGGTAGATAACTCTATCGACGAGTTCAAGATGGGTGCTGGAGCCAGATTGGAGATTGATATCGAAGATCATCTGCGGGTCAGCGTGCGCGACTATGGCCGCGGTATTCCTCAGGGAAAGCTCGTTGAGGCGGTGAGCGTGCTGAATACCGGTGGTAAGTACGACAGCAAGGCGTTCAAGAAGAGTGTCGGCCTGAATGGTGTGGGTGTGAAGGCGGTGAATGCCCTCAGCTCTCACTTCGAGGTAAAGTCATTCCGTGACGGCAAGGTGCGCCATCTGAAGTTTGAGAAAGGTATTCTGCAGAGCGATGTTACCGAAGATACGGAGGACGAGAATGGTACTTTCATCTTCTTCGAACCGGATAATACCCTGTTCAAGAACTATTCTTTCCACGATGATTTCGTGGAAACCATGCTTCGTAACTATACTTATCTGAACACCGGTCTTACCATCATGCACAATGGTCGCCGCATCCTCAGCCGTCATGGCTTGAAGGATCTCCTGACCGATAACATGACCAACGAGGGTCTCTATGAGATTGTCCACATGAAGGGCGAAGACATCGAGATAGCCTTTACCCATACCAATCAGTATGGCGAGGAGTACTATTCCTTCGTAAACGGTCAGCACACTACCCAGGGCGGTACTCATCAGAGTGCCTTCAAGGAGCATATCGCCAGAACCATCAAGGAATTCTACGGCAAGTATGAGTATGCTGATATCCGAAACGGACTGGTGGCTGCCATCGCCCTGAACGTAGAGGAGCCTGTGTTCGAGAGTCAGACGAAGATCAAGCTCGGAAGTACTACAATGTCTCCTAACGGTGGCGAAACCATCAACAAGTATGTAGGCGATTTCCTGAAGAAGGAAGTAGATAACTATCTCCATATCCACAAGGATGTGGCTGAGATTCTGGAGAATAAGATCAAGGAGAGCGAGCGGGAGCGCAAGGCGATGGCTGGTGTTACCAAGCTGGCTCGTGAGCGTGCCAAGAAGGCGAACCTCCATAACCGCAAGTTGCGCGATTGCCGCATTCACTTCAGCGACGCCAAGAACGAGCAGAAGGAGGCAAGTTCCATCTTCATCACCGAGGGTGATTCTGCCAGCGGAAGCATCACCAAGAGCCGCGATGTGAACACCCAGGCGGTGTTCTCGCTGCGAGGTAAGCCATTGAACTGCTATGGCTTGACCAAGAAGGTGGTTTACGAGAACGAGGAGTTCAACCTGCTCCAGGCAGCCCTCGATATAGAGGATGGCTTGGACGGATTGAGATATAATAAGGTGATTGTGGCAACCGATGCCGATGTGGATGGAATGCACATCCGCCTGCTCATCATCACCTTCTTCCTGCAGTTCTTCCCAGATCTCATCAAGAAGGGCCATGTGTATGTGCTTCAGACTCCATTGTTCCGAGTGCGCAACAAGCGAACCAAAATCAAGAACAAGCAGGCGGTGGCTGATGCCGATGCCAAGTTGGGACCAAAGGAGAAGAAGGGCGATTTCATCACGCATTACTGCTACAGCGATGAGGAGCGTCAGCAAGCCATCAGAGACCTCGGCCCTGATCCGGAAATCACCCGATTCAAGGGATTGGGAGAGATTTCGCCAGAGGAGTTTGCCCATTTCATCGGTCCGGATATGCGATTGGAGCAGGTTACGCTCCACAAGACCGACCAGGTGCAGAAACTCCTTGAGTATTATATGGGTAAGAATACGATGGAACGTCAGAACTTCATCATCGATAACCTGGTGATTGAGGAGGATATTCCGGAGGAAGATTCCGATCCGCTGGACTAAATGAAGTGAAAAGTGAAGAACGAAGAGTGAAGAATTCAAATGAAGAAATATCTATTTATAGCGCTCCTGGCGTTCCTGGCAGTAACTTCTGCCAGTGCCCAGCTGCGTATCAAGATGGGCAAGAACAGCCCGATAGAGAAGTTGGGTAGGGCGGAAATCGCCATCACCAACCTCTATGTGGATAGTGTGGATGAGAACAAGCTTGTAGAGGACGCCATCCGTGGTATGCTCGAGAAGCTCGATCCTCATTCTTCTTACGCCACAGCTAAGGAGACCAAGGCGATGAACGAACCGCTGAATGGCAGCTTTGACGGCATCGGCGTGCAGTTTAACATGGTAGATGACACCTTGCTCGTTATCCAGCCCGTAGTGAATGGTCCTTCCGAGAAGGTGGGAATCATTGCCGGCGACCGCATCGTTGCGGTGAATGATACGGCTATTTCGGGTGTCAAGATGAGCAAGGAGGAAATCATGAAGCGCCTTCGCGGTCCTAAGGGAACCATGGTGAATCTTACCATCGTGCGCCGGGGCATCAAGGACAAGCTCACCTTCAAGGTGAAGCGCGATAAGATTCCTGTAACCACGATGGATGCGGCGTATATGATTCGCCCGGGAATCGGATACATCCGACTGGGAAGCTTCGGTCTGACCAGTTATAAGGAGGTGACTACGGCGATGGATTCGCTCAAGAAAGTGGGAATGAAAGACCTGATTTTCGACCTTGAGGATAATGGCGGCGGCTACCTTCAGGCTGCAGCTCAGATAGCCAACGAGTTCCTGCAGAAGGGAGATCTCATCGTTTATACCAGCGGTCGTGCTGCTCCTCGCCAGGAATACAAGGCGCAGGCTAACGGAAGATGGCGCAAGGGCAAGGTGGTAGTGCTCACCAATGAGTTTACTGCTTCTGCCGCAGAGATCGTTTCCGGAGCCATCCAGGATCAGGACCGTGGAGTAGTGGTAGGTCGTAGAACCTTCGGCAAGGGATTGGTGCAGCGTCCGCTTACCTTCGATGATGGCAGCGAGATTCGTCTCACCATCGCCCACTATTATACGCCTAGCGGCAGATGCATCCAGAAGCCTTATAAGAAGGGCGACAGACTGGATTATGCGATGGATCTCGACAATCGCTACAAGCATGGCGAGTTTACCAACCAGGACAGCATCCATCTTTCAGATAGCTTGAAGTATTATACCTTGCGCAAGCATCGTGTGGTTTATGGTGGCGGCGGCATCATGCCGGATTATTTCGTTCCGCTGGATACTACCAAGTACACCAAGATGCACCGTCAGTTGGCAGCCAAGAGTATCGTCATCAACCACAGCCTGAAGTTTATCGATGCGCATCGCAAGGAGCTGAAGAGCCAGTATAAGGATTTCAACAAGTTCCTGACAACCTACGAGGTTCCTTCTTCGCTCATCGAAGCCATCATTGCAGAGGGCAAGAAGGAGAAGATAGAGCCGAAGGATGAGGCTGAATTGGTTCAGACGAAGAAATACCTCGCCCTGCAGCTGAAAGCGCTTGTGGCAAGAGATATCTGGGATATGAGCCAATATTTCCAGGTATGGAACGAGACAAACGAGATTGTTCAGCGTGCCGTGCAGCTGCTGACTACGGGGAAGTAACCATAGAAAAAACGGCTGTTAACTGTTAACCTGTTAACCCGTGAGGTAATGATATAAGAAAAGGTCGTGAAGTTCAATCAGAAACTTCACGACCTTTTTTGTGTATTTAGCTTTTTCCGAAATCATTTACTTCTTCTCATGCAGATGATCCCATTTCAGATAGATTCCGGCGAGGATGGTGCCGGAAATACTGTGCCAGGCGCAGCTGATGGCGCAAGGCAATACGGCGAGAGGCTGGGCGGCGAAGAAGTTGCCTGCAAGCACCGTAGCAAGACCAGCATTCTGCATTCCCACCTCAATACTGATGGTACGCTTCTTGGCAGTATTGAATCCCGCCAGTTTTCCGGCAAGCCAACCCAGAAGATAACCCAGTGTGTTGTGGCAGAAAACCACGGCGAAAGTCCAGAGGAAAAGCGATAAGCCGCGAGCCACCAAGTCATCGTGAACCGTAGAAATCACACCTCCCACGATAATCGCCAGACAGGTAACGCTGATGCCCGGCATCAAACTCTGAATGGTAGGGAAGCAATCTTTCTTGCCATAGATGTAATTCAATGCGCAGCCGATGGCCACAGGGATAATCGTAACGATGAGGATATTGATGAACATTCCCACTGCATCTACATGGATAATCTCGCCTGCCGTAATCTTCATCAGCAGCGGAGTCATTACCGGTGCAAGAATGGTGGAGGCACAGGTCATTCCTACGGAGAAAGCCACGTCGCCATGGCAGAGATAACTCATAATGTTGCTCGATACTCCGCCCGGACAACAGCCCACCAGCAGGATTCCTAGTGCCAGGGCTGGATCAAGATGCCACACATGCACCAGGGTGTAAGCCACACCCGGCATGATGATGAACTGGGCGCAGGCTCCGATGAAGATATCCAGCGGGCGCTGAGCCAGAATCTTGAAGTCGTTGGTGGTCAAGGTCAAGCCCATGGTGAGCATGATGATGCCGAGAATGACGGTTTGAGTAGTTCCGCGCACCCAGTCGAAGGTATGTGGGAAGAAGAATGTGAATACTGCTACACCTATTACGAAAATAGAGGTGTAATTGGCCAGCCATCGGCTGAGCCCCTGAAAAAACTTTAGCATAATTCTATTTCTTTTTAAAGTCCTGATATTTCTCTCTTGATATTTCTCTCTTATTGATGACCTCTTTGAAGATCTCTCTTATTTTTCTTTCTTTCCTCGCTTTCAATATTGGGTGCAAAAGTACGTCTTTTCTACCGAATAAACAAATTATTTAATAATTAAATATCAAATCATAACATTTTTATTGGGTAGCGCTTACGAATCTGCACGAATTATCTTGGATTGTGCAAAATCTGAGGCAAAATAATTCGGCTTTTCTTCTTTAATTCCGCAACAAATGTGTAACTTTGCACCCATATTATCGATAATAGTCATAGAATGAACGAAGATTTTGATATAAGACAACAGACGGTTTCGCCTGCCGAAAAGGAATTCGAGAAGGCACTGCGCCCACTGAAGTTCTCCGACTTCAGCGGACAGAATGGCGTGGTGGATAATCTCGAAGTCTTTGTTGAGGCTGCCAAGTATCGTGGCGAACCGCTCGACCATACCCTCTTGCACGGTCCTCCTGGACTGGGTAAGACCACCCTGAGTAACATCATCGCCAACGAACTGGGTGTAGGATTCAAGATTACATCGGGTCCTGTGCTCGATAAGCCGGGCGACTTGGCGGGAATCCTCACCTCCCTGGAGCCTAATGACGTGCTCTTCATCGATGAAATCCACCGCCTTTCGCCAGTGGTAGAGGAGTATCTCTATTCGGCGATGGAGGATTACCGCATCGACATCATGATAGACAAGGGTCCTTCGGCACGAAGCATCCAGATAGATCTGAATCCGTTTACCCTGGTGGGAGCGACAACGAGAAGCGGACTTCTCACGGCTCCGCTCCGTGCCCGTTTCGGAATCAATCTGCATCTGGAATACTACGATCCGGAGACGCTTCAGAAGATTATCAAGCGAAGTGCGATGCTCCTGAAGGTGCCGATAGAAGATGAGGCTGCAGTGGAAATCTCCCGCCGTTCTCGCGGAACCCCTCGTATCGCCAACTCGCTGCTGAGAAGAGTCAGGGATTTCGCTCAGGTGAAAGGCAACGGAACCATCACCTTCGAGATTGCCCAGTTGGCGCTCAAGGCGCTGAACATCGACCAGTATGGCTTGGATGAGATAGACAACAAGATTCTCACCACCATCATCGACAAGTTCCGTGGAGGTCCGGTGGGCGTAAGCACCATTGCCACGGCTATCGGCGAAGATGGCGGCACCGTAGAGGAGGTTTACGAGCCATTCCTCATCATGGAGGGTTTCATCAAGCGTACGCCACGAGGCAGAATGGCAACCAAGCTTGCCTATGATCATCTCGGCAGGAATCCGTATGGAAGCAATATCTTGCAGGGAGACTTGTTTGACGTTTAACATTGAATATTGAACTTGGAACTTTAAACTTTATGATTAGTAAAACTCCCGAAACGCCTATAGAGTATAGGAGAAGGAGAGGCAAATCATAAAGTTCAAAGTAATCATAAAGTTCAAAGTTCAAATCTCAAAGTTCAAAGTAATGAGAATAGGAATATTTACGGGTACATTCGACCCATTTACGATAGGACATCAGAACATTGCGGAGCGTGCCCTGCCGATGTTCGACAAGCTCGTGATTGCTGTGGCGATGAGCAAGCTGAAGCACGCCACAGAGGAAATCGAGAAGCGTGTGGAGGACATCAAGGCTGTTTTTCCGAAGGAATGTGCAGAGCTGGTAGATGCGGAGGATGCTTTCAAGGGCTATCGCCTGGAGGTGGTTGCCTACGATGACCTCACCATCGACCTGGCGCATCGCTTGGGAGCCAAGTTCCTGGTTCGCGGCGTTCGTTCTGCCAAGGATTTCGAGTACGAAAGGGAGCAGGCGGATATCAACAGGCAGTTGGGCGGCGTAGAAACCATCCTGCTGTTTTCCGACCCAAGATACAGCAGCATCAGCTCAACGCTGGTAAGGGAATTGAGATTCTTCGGAAGAGAAGTAGATGAATTCCTGCCAAAGGCGAAGAAGTAGCAGAAGAAAATAGGATAGAAACTATCAGAAAACAAAGTATAAACAAATAATAATAGGAGGAAGAAGCGTATGATTACATACAATGTAGATGGCGTAAAAATGCCGAAAATCAAGAAGCGTGACACCAGTGCCTGGATTCGCAAGGTAGCTGCCTCTCATGGCCGCAAGGTGGGAGAGATAGGCTATATGTTTGTAGATGACGAGAAGATTCTCGAAGTGAACAACGAGTATCTGGGGCATGATTACTATACCGATGTCATCACCTTCGATTACGATGAGGATGATGTGATTAACGGCGACATCGTGATTTCGCTCGATACCGTCCGCACCAATGCCGAGCAGTTTGGCAAGACCTACGATGATGAGCTTCACCGCGTCATCATCCACGGCATCCTGCACCTCTGCGGAATCAATGATAAAGGCCCTGGAGAGCGTGAAATCATGGAGGAGAACGAGAACAAGGCGCTCGCCCTGCTCGAAGGTGCTTCGATATTGAAGAAGTAAAGCCCTTCTCTATAATTTTGAGGAAGCTAGGTTTCTTCAATTTCAGGTAGAAGTATAGAAAAAACAACTGTTAACTGTTAACTTTGTTATAGGTTGGCAGTTGACATAATGATAGGAGATAAGATTATGGCAACAGCAATCAAAGCAATACCAACATTGCATGGTAAAGAAGCAAAAGAGTTTTTGCGCCATGCAGAAGAGGCCGAGCGCAACTTTAAGGGCTTCAAAAATATCGAAGAACATCCCTTTTGTGTAATGGCTCGCAGCCTTTTGGAAAAGGCAGGTATGAGATAATCTGTTGTCATATAGTGAATATAAAAAGGGAGATTCCAACCATCATCGTTGGAATCTCCCTTTACTTATATACTTGTATTATTCTATCGCCTTGATCCTCTCTCGGCATTCTTTCAAAATCTCTTTCAGCTCCTCCATGGTAGTGGCTCTCAGCATGGCGATTCTCGTCTGGCGGAAATCGGGAATGCCCTTGAAGATAGGGGAGGCGGCAAGATGGCGACGGGTGTGGAGAATGCCTCTGTACTCGTCGATGCGCTCCACGTTGATGCGAAGCTGCTCTTCGAGGAGGTCGATTTTCTCATCCACGGTTAATGGGGCAGCACCCGTATTGTCCAGATAATCACGTATTTCCTTGAAAATCCAAGGTCTTCCGAAAGTGGCTCTGCCTATCATCACCGCATCCACACCATATCTTTCAAAGGCAAGCTTGGCTTCCTCCGGGGTCGTAATATCGCCGTTGCCGATAATCGGAATATGGATACGGGGATTGTTCTTCACCTCTCCTATCAGGCTCCAGTCGGCTTCACCCGTGTACATCTGGCTTCTGGTTCTGCCGTGGATGGTGAGCGCCTGGATTCCGCAATCCTGCAACTGCTCGGCAAGCTCGGTGATGATGAGGTTATCGCAATCCCAACCCAATCGGGTTTTCACGGTTACGGGCACCTTCACCGCCTTCACCACCTCTCTTGTAATATCCAGCATCAGCGGAATATTGCGGAGCATTCCGGCTCCGGCACCCTTTCCGGCAACCTTCTTCACCGGGCAACCGAAGTTAATATCAATCACATCCGGCTTCGCCTGTTCCACGATCTTGGCAGCTTCCACCATATCCTCGGTGGTTCTGCCGTATATCTGAATGCCCACAGGGCGCTCCTCATCGCTTATCGTAAGCTTGCTGACAGTACTCTTGATGCTTCGCACCAAGGCTTCCGCCGATACGAACTCAGTATAAACCATGGCGGCTCCGAATCGCTTGCAGAGCATGCGAAAGCCAATATCCGTTACGTCTTCCATCGGAGCGAGGAAGAGGGGCTGAGGCCCAAATTCTATATTACCTATTTTCATCTTATTCTTTTTGTTTGGCAAGAGGCGAAAGCTCTTTTCTTTTTGTGGCTTTCTTTTGCGGCTGCAAAATTACATCTTTTTTTTGATATTGCCAAAGAGTTACTTCAAAAGATGATACATTCCTCCTGCTAGGGTGCGGATGATTCCCTTCATTTCCAGCGTAAATAGGAGGGAGATGAGGCGACCGATGTCGATGTTCGATTTCACGCTGATGATGTTAATCTGAAGATCATTGGTCTTGGAGAGGATGTTGACGATGAGCTCCTCTTCGGGCGATAGTTCCGGGAAGAGGCTGCGCTCGATGCCCTGCTGCTTGGCTCTCATCAGGGTGGCGTCATCCTGCCAGCGCATATCCTTCACGAAATCCTCGGCACTGGTGATGAGGGTGGCGCCGTTGTTCCTTATCAGGTTGTTGCAGCCCTCGCTGTAGTAATCGCCTATTCTGCCCGGGAAGGTGAAGACATCCCTGCCGTAGGATTGCGAAATATCGCAGGTGATGAGACCTCCGCCATGGGCAGCGCTCTCTATCAGAATGCAGGCATCCGACATTCCCGCCACAATTCGGTTGCGGCGCACGAAGTTAATCTTATCCGCATTCGTACGGGTAAGGAATTCGGTGAGCAAACCGCCCTGTTCTATCATCTTTGCCGCCGTTTCCCGGTGCTGACGGGGATAAAGATCATCCAAGCCATGCGCCAGCACGCCCACGGTTTCATAGCCGCTGGCGAGTGCCTGTCGATGCGCCACGATATCCACGCCATAAGCCAGACCGCTCACAATCAAAACACGAGGAGAGAGCTGCTTCAAATCCGTAATAAAGCGGCGGATGAGGTCTTCGCCATAAGGGGTGCAGTGGCGGGTTCCCACGATGTTGATGATTCGCTGCTGGTTGAGATTGGCGTTGCCTTTGTAGAAGAGCATCAGAGGCGCATCATCGCAATCCTTGAGTCGTTGCGGATAACGGTCATCGTTCATCGTTATCGGTTCGATACCATATCTTATATCGTATTCCAGTTCCTCTTCCGCCCGTTTTCGAGCCTCGTCGCAGTTTTGGATAGCGTTCACGAGTTTATCCGAGGCATCGGGGAGGATGTCTCGGAGGTTGTTCTTGTGCTCAAGGATGAGCGTGGCGGAGCCCACCTTTCGGTATAGCTCCAGCATTCCCGCAAGGCTGAAGTAGTTCAGCCTTGTGAGGAGGATGGTGTTTAGTATTTCTTGTTGATCAGCCATAATCTTTATCTTTTATCTTTTCAAGTACTCATACCCAATCCTGCATCTCAGGCATTCCTTCTTGTCGCAGTACTCCTTCTTCAGCTGGATAAGCGCCTGGCTATCCCCGGCGTTCTCCACCTCCAATCCGCACTGCTGCCACATCCTTACTATGTGGTTATTCTCAGCCTTCAGCTCCTCCAGGAAATCGAAGGCGCGGTCGCAGTATTTCTCCTCACCCCGGTGCCTGCCGTAGGCAAAGAGAATAGGAACCACGGTGTTGATGATGAGCAGGTTCAGCGAGAAAGGAGAGAGATGCTTCTCGTTCCTGATGCTCGTGCTGCCGAAGGTATAATGGGTTTCCCAATACTCCGTAACGCTGGTAGAAAGCACCTTCTTTGCCTCCTTTACCGTGGTGACCTCCAGCAGCTGGCTTAATCCCGCACGGCGGTTATAGTAAAGATTCGCGAGCTGCGAGATACGGATGTGGGGGAAGTTCTGCGGGCGAAGTCTCAGGAATCGCCACAGCTTGTAATCCATCGGCTGCAGCGAGAACTTATGCGAGAGATAGAGATATTCGTTTCTCAGTTTCGCGAAATACCCATCATTCAGCGCGTCTTTCTGATATCTTTCGGGGATGGTGTTCAGCTCCAGCAATCCCGCCTGACCCATGAAGATGGCCTCTACCTGGAAGAGGTCGTCGCGGTGATGATCCACCGCCCTCAACGGCAGGTTCAGCGCCCATTGCTCGAAGGCGTCTCCATTGATTCCGAAACCATAGTTTCTAGCCAGAGTCACGAAGTAGGCGTTCTCCCAGTCACCGTTGCAGCGGCGCACACGCTCTTCTATCGCCTCTGTTTTCTGCGAGAGGCGCTCGGTTTGCAGGGCGCTCATCCACGAGTGAACGGTGAGCTTGGTGAGCGATGGAATAATCTGATAGCAAGGGGGATACTGGTCGATGGTGAGCAGCTCCTGATAGTGCTTGAAGACATTCTCGGGGATGTCGAGCTGCATCTGAACTAGCAGGGCGCCCTTGGAGTTTCGGGCTTCCGTATCGATGGTGCCGCAGACGTGCAGGATCACGTTGTCGTATCTCTCGTCCTTGTCGTGGGCGTGAAGATACCAGTCGCTCGCCTTGTCGTGAATCTCCACGTTGCCCACCCAAAGGGTTCCGGCAATCTTGATTTTAGCGTTGAAGAAATCGGGCCCTGCATTGCGGTTGTGCAATCCGGGGTCGATGACTTCCACCTGCCTGTGGTCGGTGGTGGAAAGAGGGGAGAGTGGGAAGAGTTTGTGCTTCCACACGTAGTGAAGTAGTTGCTCCATATTGTTCGGCTTTTATGGTTTATAGGATTGCCTCTTTCGGATCGCAAGTTCTGATGCTTGTCCTTTGATGGTGCAGGCTTGATGCTTGTCCTTGATGGTGCAAGTTTTTTCGCTCGTGTGCGGAAGGGGTATTGAAAAATCAGCTGTTAACTGTTAACCTGTTAACTTTGGGGTGAGAAATATTTCTCGAATGCCTTGTCGTAATCCTCGCTGTTGCCCAGCTTGCCGTTGATGAGGCAGACGAGTTCTACGGTAGCCTTGAGGCAGAGCTTCTCATCGCTGGCACGGAAGATGTCCTGATGGAAAACATATCTCACGCCCTGCTTCTCCAACCACAGACGCGAGAGGAATTCATCATCGCACTGCAGCGGAACCTTGTACTGCAGGTTCATTCTCGCCACCACAGCATCCACGCCTTTGTTGTGCATTTCGGCAAAGCTGAGGCCGCATTCCTTCAGGAAGAGATGGCGGGTATGCTCCATGTAGTGCAGATAGTTGGCGTTGTTCACGATGCCCTCAATATCGCACTCATAATCCCTCACTTCCATCTTTGTCTCGAATATGTATTTGCTCATCATTTTCTCTTTTTTAGTTACTAAATGAGGCTAAAAGCCCTAAATCACTGCAAAAATAACCAAATTTTTCTATTTATTATTATAATAACAAAGAATTTTCAAGGTTTTTCGGAGAAAAATATGTATTTTTGCCGAAACGTTTGGTTTGAAAGGGGAAAGTTTGACCTCACAAAACGCGATGGCAAAGCCTTTCTCACGACCAGATAAGAATAAAATCAGTTAGAGTAAAACAAATAAAATTTAGATAAAGATGAAAATTGCTTTGATCGGCTACGGAAAGATGGGACACATGATTGAGGAGATCGCCCTGCAGCGTGGCCACGAAATCGTATGTAAGATTGACGTGAATAACCCTGAGGATATCGACAGTCCGGAGTTCTGCTCTGCCGATGTTGCCATCGAGTTTACCAACCCTACTGCCGCCTACGGCAACTATCTGAAGGCTTTCTCTCACAACGTGAAGGTGGTTTCAGGTTCTACCGGTTGGATGAAAGATCATAAGGAAGACGTGGAGAAACTCTGCGCCGACGGTAAGCAGACCCTTTTCTGGGCGTCTAACTTCAGCATCGGAGTAGCCATCTTCTCTGCCGTAAACCGCTATCTGGCCAAGATCATGAACGGATTCCCACAGTACTCTGTCTGCATGCAGGAAACCCATCACGTTCATAAGCTCGATGCTCCATCAGGAACAGCCATCACCCTTGCCGAGGAAATCATCGACAACATCGATAGAAAGAAGGACTGGAAGCGTGGCGTTACTTATTGGACAGAGGATGGTCATCACGATGAGGGCGATGCAAACATCACCGATGAGGATCTGGTGATCAACTGCGTACGCGATGGCGAGGTTCCAGGAATCCACGCCGTAATGTATGATTCTGATGCCGATATGATTACCATCGAGCACAGCGCCCACTCTCGCAAGGGCTTCGCCCTGGGAGCCGTTCTCGCAGCTGAGTTCACAGCCAACCATTCCGGCTTGCTCACCACATCAGATTTATTTAAGTTCTAAATCAGGAATATCAGAAACAAGATTTCTTGAAACAAGATTTCTCCTGAAATTAAGAAAAGAAAGACATGATTGATAAACAGAAACAAAACCTCAATATGAAGGTGCAGTGGGCGAAGTTCGCAGTGGTTCTCGCCCTCTACCTCCTCTTCCTGATATGGGTAGAGAGCTGGCTGGGACTCATCGTGGTTCCGTTCATCTTCGACGTTTACATCACCAAGAAGATTCACTGGCAGTGGTGGAAGGATGAAGAAGGCCCTGTGCGCTTCATCATGAGCTGGGTTGATGCGCTCGTATTCGCCCTCGTGGCAGTATATTTCATCAACCTCTTCTTCTTCCAGAACTACGTGATTCCGTCTTCTTCTCTCGAAAAGAGTCTCCTCACGGGCGACTATCTCTTCGTGAGCAAGGTAAGCTACGGTCCTCGCATCCCTGAAACTCCGCTCACCATGCCTCTCACCCAGCACACTATGCCGCTGGTCAACGTGAAGAGCTACGTGGAGTGGCCTCACTGGGATTACCGCCGAGTAAAGGGCTTGGGCAACGTGAAGCTCAACGACATCGTGGTGTTCAACTATCCTGCCGGCGACACCCTCTGCAACGAGGAGCGCTATCAGGCGAACGATTACTACCAGATGGTTTACTCCATCGGCGACCAGATCCTGGAGCAGAACGGACAGCAGCAGGATGTTCGCGTGCTGAACCCTCTGCAGCAGCGCAGCTACTTCGAAAAGGTGTATGCTGCCGGACGCAACTACATCGCCAGCATGCCGGGCGAATATGGCGACATCATCAGCCGTCCTACCGACCGCCGCGAGAACTACGTGAAGCGCTGCGTAGGTTTGCCGGGACAGACCCTGCAGATCAAGAACCGCATCGTTTACCTGAACGGCAAGGCGAACAAGGAGCCTGATAATGTGCAATATACTTATAAGATGAAGCTCAAGGGCGAGTTCCCTATTGACCTTGCCGATGAGCTGGGAATCACCAACGAAGACCTCCTGATGTACAATCAGAGCGGCGTGATTCCTCTCACCAAGAAGGCTTACTTGGCGCTGAAGGCGAACAAGAACCTGGTAGAGAGCATCTCCATCAACACTGATGCAAGATACGGCGACCTGTATCCGCTCAATGCCTATACCGGCTGGACATGCGATAACTACGGTCCAGTATGGATTCCGAAGAAGGGCAAGAGCATCGCCCTGACCTTGAAGAATCTGCCTGTATATGAGCGCTGCATCAAGGTTTACGAGGGCAACGACCTCAAGGTAGATAGCCAGGGTAACATCTTCATCAACGGCAAGTTGGCGAAGAGCTACACCTTCAAGCTCGACTACTACTGGATGATGGGCGACAACCGCCACAACTCAGCCGACAGCCGCTACTGGGGCTTCGTGCCAGAGGACCACATCGTGGGCAAGCCTATCTTCATCTGGTGGAGCCACAGTCCTGATCATCCAGGCTTCTCAGGCATCCGCTGGAACCGCCTGTTCAACTTCGTAGATAACATCAAGTAACAGAAGTTTTTTGAAATCAAGAAAGCAAAGATAGATTGAAAATCGCAGTTAAATTCCTAATAGCTTTAGGTTTGTCGTTGCTCCTGGTGTGGGCGGTGCGAACCTATGCCTTCACTGTCTTCACGGTGCCCGCGGGAGGTCTTCCTCCGCAACTGAAAGCAGGTAACCGGGTGATAGTGAATAGGATTGACTGCGATTTTTTCGATCGTGGCGAGGTGGTTGTGTTCCGGGATTCCGTCACGTATCAGCGCCGCAAGATAGTTGCTGAGGCTTATTTCATCGGTAGGATAGAGAAGCTGCCGGGCGATACGATTCGCATCGATACGGTGCAGTATATCATTCCTACGGTGTGCTGCAAGCGCTGCGGCTGCAAGGATTGCCGCTTCTATCTGCTGAAAACGCCTACCGGGCAGCAGGTGGTGCATAAGCATCAGATGATAGGTAAGGCGTATAAGCTGTTCTAAACGTAAATAGTAATCATAAAGTTCAAAGTTCAAATTTCAAAGTTCAAAGTAAATTGAAAGCCCTTCTTTCTTCCACATATTTCGGCCCCATCCAGTGGTATCAGAAGCTGAACCGCTACGATGAATGCCTGATAGAGCGCCACGAGAGCTTTATCAAGCAAACCTATCGCAACCGTATGATCATCCCTACCACCAACGGCCCCCTCTCGCTCACCATCCCAACGAATCACAACACCTCATTGGCGATGAAAGATATCCGCATCTCCGACCACGCCAACTGGCGCCACGTCCACTGGAATGCGCTCCTCTCCGCCTACGGCGAGAGTCCCTTCTTCGAGTATTACCAGGACGATATCCGCCCCTTCTTCGAAAAGAAATACGAGTTCCTCTTCGATTTCAATATGGAGACTACTGAGAAGATGATAGAGCTTCTCGACATCCGTCCCAAGATTTCGATTACGGAGGAGTACATTCAGAGTAAAGAACTGAAAGGAGAGGATGAAATCAAGGATTTCCGCGATGCGATTCGCCCTAAGAAGCCGCTTCCTGATGCAGAATTCGCTCCCCAGCGCTATTACCAGGTTTACGAGCAGAAGTACGGTTTCCAGCCGAATATGAGCATCCTGGACCTCCTCTTCAATGAAGGCAACGAGGCGATATTCTACCTATAAATAATAAGGTAGAGTATCGCCTCGCAGCTTTCTTTCTGTTTTCTCGCAGCTTTCTTGCTACTTTCTCGCAGTCCTTTTTGCTGCCCCTCACCATCTTCTCGCAGCCTTCTTAGAGTCTTCTCGTCCCCTTTAGTTAAAAAAACTAAGTCATAGTTTTCTATCCCAATACTCGTAGTTTTTTGCCTCGTAACCCATTGTTTTTCATCTTTTTCGGTCTTCTATTAAGCCCTTCCTTTGTCATCAATGATGCCTGGGCGTGGTCTTCATAGATGCCCTCTCATCCCCTTATATCAGCATCCTTATCATCTCCCCCTCATCTCTCCCTCATCAGCATCAGGAGTTAACAGGTTAACAGTTAACACCCCAAAAATGCATACTCCCCCTCCCACACATATATAAAAATAAGTATATATATTTAATATAATAAGGTACGCAAGGGGGAGGTAGGAAAAAACAGCTGTTAACTGTTAACCCTGTTAACCCCCTCTCGCTCCAAGATGCTCTTTTTAGGAAATTTAAACAAGTATGCTTGGTGGGCTCATCGAAAAAACGTACTTTTGTACTCTACTTATAATAACATAGGCAGATACTTATAGCAACATAAGCAGAAACTAATAAACAACATCAAAGCGACAATGAAGAAACTGAAATTCCATATAGTAGGTCTTACCCACAACGATGTGAAGGGGCATGAGGTAGAATATGCCCGCGAAGCCGTAGGCAGAACCATCTGCCTGGTGCCCGATGACGCCAACTCCTTTGATACGCTGGCGGTGAAGGCTTACGACAAGCAGCGCTTCATCGGCTACGTCTCTGCCCTGGAGGGTGAGGACGTAAGAGCCCTCATCATCGCCCGGAAAGGTATTAACCTGCGAACCCGATGCGTGGGAAGCAACAGCAAGGATGGGGGCGATGACAAGACGGGACTCTATCTCATCGTCCAGGTACGGGTGGATGTTCCGGAGCAGGAGATAGAGCTGGCGCGCAAGGGGCTCTATGATGACAGAATCTACTACGACTGGCACTATTCCGGACCCATCCTGCCCATCGACAAGCTGACCCGTTTCAGCGATTGCACCATGATGCTGGAAGGCGTCATCAATGACATCAGCCAGATTCAGGAGAAACTATCCCATATCAGAAATCTCTCTCCTGCCGGGAATCTTTCTCCTGATAGGAACCTTTCTCCTGCCGAAAATCTCTCTCCTAATGGAAAACTCTCTCCTAATGGAAACCTATCTCCTGATGGAAATTTCTCTCATCAACCGACCCCCTCTGAAGATGCTCAGAATCTCTCTGATCCCGATTACAGGGCCGAGCTGGAGGCTGAGCTGAGCGATAACCTGGAAGAGGCTAGGGAGCGCCTTGCCTGCTTCCTGGAGATTCAGCGGAGCGATTATTCCCGCGAGATGACTCAGACGAGAAACCGCATCCTCAACAAGCTCTATCTGATAGATGATGAAGAAATCCATCGCATGGCCGAAGTACTGACTACCGAACTGGGATTCATCACCAGCTCCGGTTATCGTGAGCGCGCTGCCCAGTCGTTCTTCATCGATGCCCCTATCGCCCTCAAGCAGAAGCAGACGGGCACCTACGATTACACCGACCAGCTTGATGAGATAGAACGCCAGCTCAAGGCCTTCCCCTTCTCGCTCTACCAGACTTTCAAGGCGGACCCGGTAGATTTCCTCCGCCAGGTATTCTATAAGCGTGTGCCCCGCAAGATGATGCTCCAGCTGCTCTCGGGCATCGTACTGATGATTATGAACGCCAGGGTGAGCGATGTGAAGCAGTGGGGCAAGCACGGCAACGAGGAGGCGCTGATAGCGATGAAGACTGTTGGGAAGAAATCTGCGATTGGAGAGCATAAGAAGGAACTCAAGGAACTGGTGGAAAAGACCGTAATGAAGATTGCTGTTTATCAGAAGAGGGGATATTATGGCGTGTTTCTTTCAAAAAAGGTCTATTGGTATCCTGTATTCCGCCTGATGGGCGATTGGGAATTGCTCCCATCCAATTCTCCTCAGTCGTTCTGTACATTCTTGGAAGAGCAGTTTAAAGGCAAGAAAATATCCGGTCCGAAAGCTCCTCTCTGCGGTAGGGATGATTTGAGGCAAGCAGGAGTCGCTCCCTTTTCTAACCATAAGGCATTGGAATGGAAATGTCTGACGCAGGAAGAGCTTATCAATACGCAGGAAGCAAAATTCAATCGTTATTGTGAGATTGTTGATGTTTTTATGGATAACCTGAGAGAAGAAGCCTTTAAGAAGGGTATTATGTTAGATGATTGGCTTAAAAATTAAGAGGCGTTGGCAGCGGAATTGTATCTGTTGCCAACGCTTTTTTCTTTTTCGCTCCTTTTTCCTGTATCCAGTTTCTTTCTTCTTTCTCACTTGTTTTATACCTCTCTTTATACCTGAATCTAAAACTTTTATCCCCTTTGCCCGATATTTTTATACAGCTTTTGTCGGCAGAGGTATAATAATGGAGTTACTTTCTTTTTCCTTATCTTTGCATCGCTTTTTCGGCTGAAAGAGCGGTGTTCTTTGACATGTTGATACAAAAGATCCACGCAGTAGGCTGCGTGTTACTCCCGGTATGGTTTCTGATGTCTGTCATGGCTTCTTGGCAGGTCCCTCGGTGTACTTTGAATTGTTCTTCCTCCTTGCCCTTTCATCTTGGGCGTGGCGGTATCCTCTCGTTAGTATAATCAGCTTCGGAAGGCTGGTTATAGCTCCCAGTGTTTCCGGATAAACAATAATATTAACCCCTCAACTCTCTTCTGATTTTGGAGGAGATGTTGAAATAAAAAAAGAAAGATTTATGAAAAAGTTGTTCTCTTTTGAGGAGTGTAAGCAGATGAGCCGTCGTCTCATCGCCATGAACCCTAACCGCAATGCGAACATGGGTAAGATTTCTACTCATCTCCTCGATTACTATACCGAGCTTACCAAGCAGCCTTGGCTCAGCACCCTCGTAGGTCAGATTCGCGACCTTACCGCCAAGCAGCAGGAGGTGAAGGCAGGCGAGACCTTCAAGCAGCTCGACAAGCAGGTTTCCGCACTCAAGAAGCAGCTGCCGTTCCGCTCTCCTCACTACTTCCACTTCCTGGACGACCATCGCGCCCAGAAGACCATCGACCCGGAGGCCTTCACCTTCCAAACCACCGTGGACATCGACAACCCAGAAGAGGTGGAGACGGCGGTGAAGAATGCCCTTCTGCTGAACGGAATGTTTGATGACCCTGCCGAGAAGCTTTTCAGAGAGAAGATTTTCTCTGCCGATGACATCGAGCTTTGGAAGGGAAAAGTGCTTCACGTGGAACGTTCGGCTCGCAACAAGGCGCACATCGACATCCGTATCCCTGTCGGAATGACCATCGCTGAGGCTCAGAGTGCCTTCTGCAAGCTCATCCATGCCACCGAAGACCCTAGCTGCGTTACGCCCGAGCGCATCATCTTCATCACCGATGCCGTGAGCCAGATCTATACTGCCGACGACTGGTACAAGCGACTGGATGAGGAAGCCGTGGCAGAATATCGTGAGGCTTACAGAAAGAGAGGATTGGACATCGACGGTCGTCCATTGGATATTGATTCGGCTCAGTCAAGAGCATCTCAGAATTCATCTTCTCAAAGCCAATTTTCTCAGGATTCTTCTGCTCCAACCGTTGATTTCCAACCTATCGAGAGCGAGGAGGAGAAGGCGAGAAAGGCGGCAAATGCCGTGCAGTATGAGCAGACCTACGATGGCGTTCCTTACGAGGAGATTACCAAGGCGCTGGTGGAGCTGATGGGCGGCGCTCCTGCCCATGGCAACCGCAACAACTTCATCTATCGAGAAGCCTGCCTGCTCAGATACATCTGCAACAGCGAGGCGGCTTGGATTAAGCAGGTAATCGAGATTTTCGGCGAAGACGAGGCAAAGGCGTTCGCCTCTGTAGAGAGCGCCTGCAAGGTGGCTCAGTCCTCGGAAATGCCTCAGCTCGTGAAGCAGGCGGTGGAGATCGCCCGCAAGAATTATCTTGCCAAGCAGGCTACCGAGAAGGCGGGAATCTACGCCGATGTTCCTCCTCAGATGCCTGCCCGATTGCCTAAGCTCATCAAGCTGCTCACCAGCAAGGTGCCTGTCGATTTCAAGCCGGCTGTGGCGATGGCGGTCTTCCCTCCGCTGGCTGCTCATCTCAAGGGTGTCAGCTTCCGTTACATTGACAATCAGATGCATGAGCCGGCGATGATGAATCTGCTCGTAGCGCCAATGTCATCTGGTAAATCGGCGGTAAACGGTCCTATCGACTGCATCATCGACGACCTGGTTCAGATGGATAAGGTGAACCGCCAGAAGGAGCAGGATTGGAAGGACGAGGTGAACACCATGGGCGACAACAAGAAGAAACCGGTGCGCCCGGAAGACATCTGCATCCGCATCGTTTCGCCCGACCTTACCCGTGCCGCCTACATCCAGCGTCTCGACGACGTGCAGAAGGCTGGCGGCGCCTATCTCTACTGCAAGATGGACGAGGTGGACATGCTCAGGAAATTCAACGACCCTAGCCAGCTGATCCGTCTCTGCTGGGACAATTCAGAGGATGGTCAGGAGCGTGTGGGCACCAAGAGCGTAACCGCCCGCGTAAAGACCCGTTTCAACTGGAATGCTTCGAGCACCATCGCCGTTACGCAGAAGTTCTTCTCGGTAAGAGAGGTGGCTGATGGAGCCGTGAGCCGACTGTCGCTTGCCACCATCATCCGTCCCGATTTCGCTCCTTATCCGGTAGTGGGAGAGTATGATGCGCTGTTCAAGTCGGAGTTGGCTTCTTATATTCATCGCTTGAATGCTGCCAGCGGTTTCAAGGAGTGCAGGAAGGCGCGCCAGCTTATCGAGCGACTGGGCAGCGAGATTATGGAGATGGCTCAGCTGGCTTACAACAAGCCTTACGCCGAGTTTGCCAAGCGTGGTTTGGCGAATGGTTTCCGCAGAGCCATGGTGCTTTATCTGGCGAATGGCGAGAAGTGGGAGAAGGCGATAGAGGACTTCATAGAGTGGAGCGTGAAGTATGATTTGTGGTGCAAGATGCGTTTCTTCGGCAATCAGATGCAGGAGGCGATAGATGCCGACAATCGTGCCGTGTGCCATTCATCCGGAGTGAGCAATCTTCTTCTCTTCGTTCACGATACCTTTGACAAGGCAGAGATTCAGAATGTCTGTATGGTTCATGGCACCAAGACGAAGCTTGCCATCCTCCTGTGCAACTGGAAGAAGCGTGGCTTCATCGTGAAGAACGATGATGATACTTTCTCCAAGACGGCTAAGTTCATCGCCAAGTACGGCCATTATGGAACGCCTGGAATGGCAGCGTAAGGCTGGTGTAGGGCGTGTTGAGCTTGCTTGCGAAAAATCGACAAAAAGAAATCGGGCGGTTAACAGTTAACAGCCCGATTTTCTTTGTTTATACCCCTATTCGAGGATGATTCAGAGATTTACTACATTGAAGAAGTTTTGTAACTTGCTGATATGTAGGTAAATCTAGTTCTTTTAATCTTATTTCTTAAGATATGGCTTCAGGATTCTAATCCAGTTCTGATAGCCTTTTCCGAGCAAATGCAAGCCATCGTTGCTGTAATCCGGGTTCATATCCTGGGTTCCAGGAGTCACGAACTCAGAGAAGAGGTCGATGTAGGTCAAGCCACGGCGGTTGGCGATTTCCTTGATCAGGGCGTTGAGGGCAGGAACATCCTTCTTGCGGCTCATGTGGTCAACGAACATGTTGAACTTTGGGTTTAGCGGCAGAACGCTCTGCAGATAGAGTCGGGTAGAAGGAGATTCCTTCTTGACTCGCTCAGCAATCTCATCGATGTTCTTGGCGATTTCCTCGATGCTGCGGCCGCCGGAGAGGTCGTTGATGCCGATGAGGAGGAAGATCTTGGCTGGCTTGCCCTTGGTGATGGTGTGGAGGCGGTCGAGAACGCCATCGGTTCTATCGCCGCTGATTCCACGGTTCTTGGCGTGTGGATTGTTGAGTAACTCCGCCCACTCGCATCCGTTGGTGATGCTGTTGCCCAGGAAGATGATGTCCTTCTTGCTGGTAGGGAGAACTTCAAAGAGCGTGGCTCTCTGGTCATAAAATGTAGTGTGCTTGCGTCCTTGAGCCTGTAAGGTAGTGCAGGCGCAGAGGAGGCAGATTGATAACAGGAATTGTTTCATCATAATTTTTATATTAAGTTAGTTATTAATGCGTATTTTAGTTACTTGAAAATCAGGGTGGTGAGCCTGTCTTTATTGAACAGCTCCTGAGCCACGGCTTGAATCTGGGCGGCAGTAATCTCATCCACCTGCTCGTAGAGGCGGTCAACGTTCTTCTCCCAGCCATAATGCAGGAAACTCTTGCCGAAGTCGAGGGCGAAGTTCTCGCGGTTGTCGCAAGCCACGCCTATCTGACCCTTAATCTGCTTCTTGGCGGCTTTGAGCTGCGCATCGCTCAATGGCTTCTGCATGAACTTATCCAGCTCCTTGCGAACCAGTCTGAGACAGCGCTTCACATCGTGCTCATCGCAGCCGAAATAGATGCTCCAGGTGCCCGTGTCGCCATAAGCCACCATCGTGCTTTCTACGGTGTAAACCAATCCGTTGTGCTCTCTGAGGGCGAGGTTCAGCTTGGCATTCATACCCGGTCCGCCCAGCATATTGTTGAGCAGATAGAGCGGCATTCGGCGGTCGTCGTTCACATCGTAAGCGCGGGTTCCAATCATCACGTGCGCCTGATGCGTATTCTTCTGCATCACAATCGTCTGACCCTCGACTTTACTTTGAACATTGAACTTTGAGCTTTGAACTTTATGATTTGCATCGTCTGCTTCCATTTCTGCTGTTGGTGTTTCGGAAGTTTTGCTATTCATAAAGTTCAAAGTTCCATGTTCAAAGTTCAAAGTCTTCAAAAGCTTCACCAACTTCTTGAAATCAATATCCCCATAAGCGAAGAATATCGCATTATCAGGTCGGTAAAGCTTCCTTGTAAAGCGCAATGCATCCTCTGTAGTAAAGGAGCGAACCTGTTCGGCAGTTCCCAGGATATTATGCCCCAGCGGTGAACCCTTAAACAGAATATTCTCGAATTCATCGTAAATCAGTTCGGCTGGCGAATCGTTATAGCTCTCAATCTCATCGCAGATTACCTCCACCTCCTTATCAATCTCCGCTTGCGGATAAACCGAGTGGAAGACGATGTCGGAAAGCAGATCCACGGCTCTTGCGATGTGCTCCTTCAGGATGGCGGAGTAATACACTGTGCCCTCCTTGTTGGTGTAGGCATTCAGGTCGCCGCCCACGCTCTCCAGGCAGTTGAGAATGTGCCAGGCTTTTCGGCGCTCGGTGCCCTTGAAGGTGACGTGCTCGCAGAAATGAGCCAAGCCCTCCTCGCCCGGCTCCTCGTTGCGGGTGCCGGCATTTATCTGATAACCGCAATACACCACCTGGCTATCTGATGGCAGGTGGATGATGCGGAGTCCATTGTCTAATGTATAAGTATTGTATTTCATTTCAAGGTGCAAAGTTACATTGAAAATGTAATGAATCCAAAAAAATGGGCATTTATTTTGCATTATCGCCAAAAAGAATTATCTTTGCCACCAAAAAATATAAATAGAGACATAAAACAATGCGTAAGGTTATAGGAATAGGAGAGACCGTGCTTGATATCATCTTCAAGAACGGCAAGCCGATAGAGGCTGTACCTGGTGGTTCATCGTTCAATGCTGCCGTTTCGCTGGGACGTTCGGGCGTGAATACTTCGTTTATCAGCGAGGCTGGCAACGACCGTATCGGCGAGTATGTGATTCAGTTTTTGAGAGAAAATGGTGTGAATGCCGACAATGTGAGCATCTTTCCGGATTCGAAGTCGCCACTCTCGCTGGCGTTTCTCGACGAGAACAATAATGCCGACTACATCTTCTACAAGGATCATCCCCACGACCAGCTGGAGTTTGCCACACCGGAAATCAATCCTGGCGACATCGTGCTCTTCGGTTCGTTCTTCGCCCTGAATCCTGTGGTTCGTCCTCAGGTAGCCGGTTTCCTGGAGTACGCCAAGAATCACGGCGCCATCCTCTATTACGACATCAACTTCCGTGCTTCTCATCAGAATGAGATCATGAAGATTACGCCTAATCTGATAGAGAACCTGGAGTATGCTGATTTCGTGCGCGGCAGCCACGAGGACTTCGGAATCCTCTACAAGAAGCCGGAGGCGGATAAGGTGTATAATGCCGAAATCAGTTTCTACTGCAAGAAGTTTATCTGCACCCAGGGCGCTGACCCTGTGGAGGTGAGAGCGGAGAATGGTTTTGCCAAGAGTTATCCTTCGGAGAAGATGAAGCCGGTGAGCACCATCGGAGCCGGCGATAACTTCAATGCCGGTTTCGTATTCGGCTTGATTAAGGATGGAATCACCCGAGAGGATATCGACCGCGGATTGACAGAGGCGCAATGGGACAGCCTCCTGAAGAGCGCCCAGGAGTTCTCCACCGAATGCTGCAAGGACATCTACAATTATGTTTCCAAGGAATTCGGAGAAGAAAAGAAGAAGGAATTATAAAAATATATAGATTATGACTGAGATTACAAACAAGATTTATTACGTAGGCGTTAACGACCGCAACAAGCATCGTTTCGAGGGCCTCTGGCCTTTGCCTAACGGAGTGAGCTATAACTCGTATATCATTGACGATGAGAAGGTAGCGTTGGTAGATACTGTAGAGGTGGATTTCTTCACCCAGTTCCTCGAGAACATCCACGAGGTGATTGGCGACCGCGAAATCGATTATCTCATCATCAACCACATGGAACCTGACCACAGCGGTTCCATCGCCCTCATCAAGAAATATTACCCTAACATCAAGATTGTGGGCAACAAGAAGACCCTGGGAATGCTGGAGGGCTTCTATGGCGTAACCGATGATGTGGTAGAGGTGAAGAATGGCGAAACCCTTTCACTCGGCAGCCACGAGCTGAGCTTCGTTCTCATCCCTATGGTTCACTGGCCAGAGACGATGGTTACTCTTGATGCAAAGAACAAGGTGCTCTTCTCGGGCGATGCGTTCGGCTGCTTCGGTGCGCTGAATGGCGGAATCATCGATACGGAAATCAACTGCGAGACTTTCTGGCTGGAGATGATTCGCTACTACTCAAACATTGTGGGTAAGTATGGAATCCCTGTTCAGAATGCATTGAAGAAGTTGGCTGGCGTAGAGCTGGATTACATCTGCTCAACCCATGGTCCTGTTTGGCACGAGCATATTGAGAAGGTTATCGGCATGTATGATAAAATGTCGAAGTATGAGACGGAGCCAGGCCTCGTCATCTGCTACGGCACCATGTATGGCAACACCGAGCGCATGGCTGAAATCATCGCCCGTGCGGCAAGCAAGGCAGGCGTGAAGAACATCGTGATGTATAATATCTCGAAGACTCACCACAGCTACATCCTGCGCGATATTTTCCGCTACAAGGGTCTTATCGTGGGTGCTCCAACCTACAATGCCGGTCTTTATCACGAGATGGAGGTTCTCCTCTCCGAGCTTGCCAATAAGGACATCAAGAACCACCTCCTCGGCTGGTACGGTTCTCATTGCTGGGCAAGCAAGGCTGTGGCTAAGATTCAGGAGTGGAACGAAACCAAGCTCCACTACGAGCCAGTGGGCGAGCCGGTGGATATGAAGCAGGCGATTACTCCAGAGGTAAAGGCGCAGTGCGAGGCTCTGGGTAAGGCGATGGCTGAGAAGCTGCTGGCAGAATAAATCAGAATCTATTCATTCTGAATGAAAGGTTTCCGAGAAATTGTTCATTCAGAATGAAAGATTTCATCTATTGGGCACGAGCAATCGTGCCCTTTTTTATGTTTCTGAAGAGTTAAATCGATGGAAAAGTTTGGCGTTATCAAGTATAACTTACTCTAAATTGGGCTTTGATTGAAAATCAAGAAGTTGGGCGTTTGCCTTTATAATATAGGTAACAATATGGAAACGAGCGGATTTCTACTCGTTTCTGTATTTTGCAATATGCAAAGAACGCCTCAATTCGGGGACAAAGATACGATAAATATCTAAATATCCAATGATTTACTAGAAGAATTTGATGGCAATTATAACTTTTTATGTTAATTCCTATGCTTGATACGTAGATTTCCAAGAAAAAGTTTGGTGTTTCCGATAAAAAAGCGTATTTTTGCAGCAACAAATCCCACCACGCCTCTCAACGATGCGTACCACGGTGGGACTTCGCTTTTTATATAGGTATATGAACTACGACAAACAACCGATAAACATAGATGAACAATTAGCCTTGCTCCAAAACAGAGGACTAATGATAGAGGATGTTGCAACAGCCAAATTACAGCTTCGCAATATCAGCTATTTCCGTATAGCTAGTTATCTACGATATATAGAGCAAGACCGACAGCATCATCTTTACAAGTCAGGCTGTACATTCGAGCAAGCCATCAACCTTTATCTCTTTGATAAAGAACTCCGCCAACTTATATTCAAAGCTATCCAAGATATTGAGATTTCTCTCCGAACTAAGATGATTCAAGTGTTCTCAATGGAACACGGGGCATTTTGGTTTATGGATTCATCATTGTTCAAGAATGCAGAGTTTTATGAAGGTTGCCTTGATAATATAAAGAAAGAAGTGTCTCGCTCAAATGAAGATTTTATCAAGGATCATTCCGAGAAATATACTTATCCTGCTCTTCCTCCTGTGTGGAAAACCTTGGAGGTTGTTTCTTTTGGTACGCTTTCCAAGTTGTTTTGCCTGTTTAAGGACAATCGATTAAAGAAACAAGTGGCAAGAGAGTTTGGACTTCCTCAATACACTTATTTGGAAAGTTGGATAAGGTGCATTACCGTACTTCGCAATTGCTGTGCCCATCATGCACGTATATGGAACAGGCGTTTTGCCTTGAAGCCTCAATTGCCGAATCGGCTTCCTCTTCATTGGATTACTTCAAGTCAAAAACCGATTAAGCTGTACCATCAACTATGCACCTTATTATATTTGGATCAAACAATCACACCTTGCATGGATTTGAAAAGTTCTCTGTTCAAATTATTTGCAGAATACCCCAATGTAGATTTACATGCCATGGGATTTCCTCAAGGTTGGGAAAACGAACCTTTATGGAGATTGTAGACAGGTATTCGGATATAGTTTATCCGAATACCTGTTGCCATAACGTTTTATTGCTGACGATGATTCTCACATCGGCTTTCATATACTTTTGCAGTATAGGAGTATTTTGTCCCTGTGTACTCACTGTGGCTATAGCCATAAAATAGTTACCATCTTCCCTATGTATGAGCCTGGCTTTATGGCTTGTGATGTCGCAGTTATAAGATGCATTATCGTTGCCCTCGAAAGATACATGAGCCGTCCTTGGCTCATCGAAAAGATACAAATACTTGTATGGCACAAACACTTGCACTGTTCTTTGATTGATGACCTCACCATTAGCCTCTATGGATATAGGATAAGGTATCTTGTAGAAAGCAACTGCGAGGGCGAGGACTATTATCGTAATGACAACCGTTCCCAAGCTGACGAGGCGAGGAGGAACTTTGCCTATCACGTTCCTCACCTTCTCGCTTCTCAACTCGATATTATCTGATTCTTTTTCATTCTGTTCCATATCAAAAGCATTTTAGTTTCCCAATTCCAACTGATTCTTCACAAGGTTATAATATGCCCCTCGCTTGGCGGTCAAAGACTCATGGTTGCCTATCTCAACCACCTTTCCATGGTCGATGACCACAATTTGGTCGGCATTCTTCACCGTGCTTAGGCGATGAGCCACAATCACAACAGTCTTACCCTTATAGAACTTATCCAAGTTCTCCACGATGCTTCTCTCATTGTTGGCATCCAGCGAGTTGGTCGCCTCGTCAAGGAAGATGTAGTCGGGATTCTTATACACCGCCCTTGCTATCAAGATACGCTGTTTCTGTCCCTGGCTCAGTCCCACGCCATCACGCCCAATCTTGGTGTTGAGCTTCAGAGGCAAAGCCATCACATAGTCCTTGATACAAGCTATCTCGGCAGCTTTCAACAACCTTTCCTTATCTATATCGCCATCATCAACAGCAATATTTCGTGCGATACTCTCCGAGAAGATAACACCATCCTGCATGACAACGCCACATTGTCTGCGCCACCATTTCTTGTTGAGCTTGTTGATGTCGGTGTTACCAATGTTGATTTGTCCTTCCAAGACAGGATAGTAACCAAGCATCAAACGGATGAGGGTGGTCTTTCCACTGCCAGATGCGCCAACGATAGCTGTTACCTTGCCTTGCGGAATGTGAATGCCCACATCGTCTATGGTTTTGCGCAAAGCATGTGGGTCATACTTGAACATGATGTTCTTAATGTCAATGCCCTCGCTCTTATCTTCAATAGAAGTTAGCAAGCCTTCCTTTCCATTCTCATCATCCATCTGGTGAATCTCGTTGATTCGCTCCAAGCTAATCTTCACATCTTGCAGGGAATAGAAGAAGTTCATCAGTTGCTCCACAGGCGAGTTGAGCTGTCCGATGATGTATTGCACGGCAAGCATCATACCAAGTGTCATTTGCCCATGTATCACGGCGGTTGCAGCGACTACCGTAATGATGATGTTCTTCACCTCGTTAATAAAGATGCTTCCTGCCTCCTGAGTCTGTTGGAGTTTGAGCGACTTCATCTGCACGCCGAACAAGTCAGCTTGTGTGTCCTCCCATTCCCATCTTCTGCGTTGCTCACAACCCTGTAATTTGATTTCCTGCATAGAAGTGATAAATTCATAAGTCTTGTTATTATTGATGGCTTGCTGCTCAAACAGTTCATAATCAAGAACCTTTCTTCGTTTCAAAAACAAGGTCATCCATACACCATAGAGGATGCTTCCCAACAAGAAGATGACTAACACCAATTTGTTATAGAAGAACAGAACCAATGAGAACACCACAAAGGTGAATATTACAAAAGTTATGTTGAGAGTCTGCTGTGTCAAGAAAGTATTTACTCGACTATGGTCGTTCATTCTCTGCATCAAGTCGCCCATGAGTTTCGTGTCAAAGAAAGACATCGGCAGTTTCAAGAGTTTGATGAAGAAGTCGCTCACCAATGAGATATTGATGCGCAGGGAGATATGCAACAACAGCCATCTGCGAATGAAATCAATAGCAGTACGACTGATGGTAAGCATCAATTGCCCCAACAAGATAAGCCACACGAAACCAATGTCTTGGTTCTTGATGCCGACATCCACAATGGACTGTGTGAGGAATGGCAAGACAAGTTGCAAAAGACTACCAATAATCAAGCCTAAAATGATTTGCCCAAAATACTTGCGATATTTCTTCACATAACCAAAGAGAAAGCGGAAAGACCTTTTCTCTTTGATGTGTTCTTCACTCTCCATCTTATAAGTGAAAAAAGCAGGAGTGGTTTCCAAGAACATAGCGATGCCTTTGTCTTCTTCATTCGAGCTTGTACTTATCCAATGCTTTTTGAACTCCTCAAGGCTGTACGTTACCAATCCCTTTCCAGGGTCTGCGATATAGAATCTCTTTCCTTTCTTCACCTTGTATAGAACCACAAAGTGATTCTGGTTCCAATGAAGAATGCAAGGTAGAGGTGCTTCGTTAAAAATCGAAGTCGTTGCCCTTGCACATGTGGTATGCAACCCTAAAGTATTTGCCGCTTCATTAATGCCAAGCAGGGACACCCCTTCCGTAGTGGCAAAACAAAGTTTCGACAGAGAATCCAAAGAGTATTCTCTGCCGAAATATTTGCATACCATTTGCAAGCAGGCTATCCCGCATTGCATTGAGTCATGTTGACGTATCATAGGAAAAATCATATCATTTATATTAAAAAATAACTTTCTATGTTTTCAGGATGGGAAACTTTCTGTTTGCAACAAGTTGATTTTTATTCTTTTCCGAAGCTTTAGTTTTATGACTTTACATTCTGTTCTTTTGAGATTGACCTGCACCAGTTCCTTTATACTTGCTGTTCGTTGCGTTAAAGCGATAGCGGATGCTAAAGGTAATGGTACTTGTGGAATTTAGGTCATATAACATTGTTCTTTGTACACCTGAATAGAATGTGCGATGTTGATTCCCCGTTCCGAATACATCTGAAACGTCAAGTGTCAACGTAAGGCGATTCTTGAGCAACGACTTGTAGAGTGACAGGTCTGTATTGAAATAGCCTTGGCGGATACATTTGTTACCCATATTACCTTCGGTCTGTGCGGTCATTACAAATGAAGCCGTCAGTAACTTGAAGTCAAACGCATTGGTAAGTTGGAAAACTGCCACAGGATTGTCAAGTTTATTGCCCACATGCGTATTCATCTTGAGCCATTGCTTAAAGAGCATTGTTTCCAATGTTGGATGCCAAATGCCAAAGGTAGGGTTCAGCGTCAGTCCTGCTTGGAAAGAGTTGTAGCTATCGATGTTCTCTGGGCGAGCGAGTGACTTCATCGGATCTCCACGATAAGTCTGCGTCATCGTACAAACCTCATCTGAGATATGCGAATAAACCAATTGCAGATTGAGCCATTCCCAAGAGAGTCCGTAGGTAAGATTGTGTGTAATTGAAGGAACGAGGAATGGATTGCCCGACTCGTATGTGTATTGGTTGTCATACTGCACACCGCTTCTAAGCTCGTTGTAGCTTGGACGATAGATGTCGGTGGCATACGTCAGTTGCATCTGTGTCTTGCCAACAGGAAGCGAGAGAGCCAAAGACGGAAACCAATTGCCGTAAGTCTTGCTCTGTTCTGCTATATACAAATCATTGTCATAATAGTCAAAGTCGATGTATTCATAGCGAAGCCCTGCTTGCATCGTCAGTAGCCCGAATTTACGGCTATAGTCAACGAACGCCGATGTCATTGACTCTTTGACTTTTTCTTTCTCGTTATCAACCACTTCTGGCTCCACTTGGTAGTGACATCTTCGATTCACATGACTGTATTCACCGCCCAACGAAAAATTGCCATTCAACAAAGGAATACTAAGGACAAGTTTGGATGCCAACAAATAGTTGCGATTGTTGCGATAAGAGCAGACATCAGACTTTTCCGTCTCTGTCTGGCGATATTCGTCAAGCACTGTTTCGTGTAAGTCCATCCACTGCTTCTTGCCATACCAATAATAATCTGTATTGAAATCCACATTCAGCCCTCCTATCTTGCCAACATAATAAGCATTGGCGGAATAAGTCGTTGACTGACCTGGACTCAGATAATCAACGGTTGAAGATTCCTTCTGTACATTGTTCTGCATTATATTGAACGTCTGAGTTCCTTCGCCCTTATCCTTTGCTAAACGATTGTAGCTGAAGCTGGCACCCAAATTGCTTTCTTCGCCAAGCATATAGCTTACCCCCAAGCGTGCGTATGGGTTGATGTTAGTGAATTCCTGATTGACGTTCATATTCTGCTGCCAAGTATCTGTGATGTATGAATATTGCGTCACTTGTTTGTTTTCTGGAGTGTGAGCATATGCACCATACAAGAACCCATTGACATCCAATCCTCCTCTTCGATAATTTCCTTGGAACGACTCATAAGAGCTCAAACGTTTTTCTTCATTGACCGAAAACGTAGTTTTATTGTCAAAGCTGAAGCCTTCGCCCTGTGTCTTCTTTGTGGTAATGCGTATGACACTCTTCACACTGGCATCATATCGTGCACCAGGGTTGTTGATTACTTCAATTTTCTTTATGTTGCTTGGTTGCAAACGTTGCAAATCCATTTGGTCTTGCATCTTCCGACCATTGATAAATATTACAGGTGTGCCACGACCAAACACTTCTATTTGTCCATCTTTGGCAGACACATTAGGAATGCGTGAAAGCAACTGTTCCATATTGGAAGTTTTCTCCAATACACTGCCTTCTATATTTGTTATCATTCCCTCACCTCGCAGCACGGTCTTTGGCAACGAACTTTTGACAACAACCTCGCCAAGCATGTTGGTGCTTTCCTGAAGTTTTAAGGTGACGGTAGTTTGCCCCGTATAATTTATATATTGTGTTTCATAACCGATGAGAGAAACTCGAATGACATTGCCACTCTTTACGCCTTCAAGCATGAAAGAACCATCTTCCTTACTAACCGTTCCTTTAACGAAAGAAGAGTCTGATTGTAACAGTTCCACAACATTGGCAAATGAAATTGGCTTACCTTTTGTGTCTGTCACAACCCCTTGGATGTTCTGTGCCATCAGCATAGGGCATAGCCCTAAGAACATTATTAGTAATGCAAAATACTTTCTCATATTATTCTACTTTATCTATAAGACAATTATCAGGCTTGGCATAAAGTCCTAATTTCTGAGAATAAGACTTTATTCTACAGTTTCTCATGCAACAAAAGCTATGTAACTTGCATGAGTTACAAGTGTCTATTTGCGAAATTGTTATACCACCTCGCATCATTTGCCATGCCGATTCTTTCTCCCAAATGTCTTGCAAAGTTTCTGTCTTTAAATCCCCTATCTTCAGAAAAGGAAGATAAAAAGCATAAACGCATGGATATACACAACCATCGGAACTTATAGCGACACGTTTTGTCCCTGCTGCACAAAAGACCTTTTCATCCTTACTATAGCCATCTATGTTTTCTTTATATGAGAGATTAGGAAAGTCTATTGTAATTCTATCAGAGTAGTTGGTTTGAAGTTGAGTGATCTTTTTGCGCATTAGACTTTCTTCTTTTGGGCTCAAAAGTAAAAAGTCGTTTGAAAACGCCCTTCCTTCTGGCTCTACTAAATTAATAGACAAATGATGTACGCCCTTGTTTATTAAAAAAAGTATCAACTCTTCCAAATGCTCCTTGTTGTGGGCATTTACAACATGTGCAATATTGAGGTTTACACCATTCTGCACCATTAGATCAATTGTATGGACTATATGCTCAAATGTATTTTTCCCTCTAAGGAACTCATGTTGTTCTGCTGTACATCCATCCAACGAAATTGTTACAGATACATTTTTTTCTTGAAAATATCCAAATTTTTCTCAGAAATCAGCATGCCATTAGTAAGAATAGAAAAACTCATACGTAAATCTGTTACTTTTCTTAGCAACTGTTCGAAATGAGGATACATCATAGGCTCCCCACCGCTAATAATGACATTATAAATATTGGCTTTTTCTAATTCTATGAAGATTTTTTCCCATTCATGCGTAGACAAGTGAGTTCTTTTATCACTATGTAATTCTGATGACTGAAAACAATGCTTACATTTTAAATTACAATTGTGTGTCAATAGAAGTTCAACATCCATAGGTGAGGATGTTATAGGAATTTGCTCAATAGCATGAATGTTCGAAAAACGATTCGTTGAATGATATGAGCTTTTACTTTGGACAAACAGATGCTCGAACCCAAACTCTTTTTCTATTTGACTAACATTGTCCCATTTCAAATTTACGCCTTGTTCTGCAAGACTATTTTTCACATCTTCGTATGCTCTGGCATTTGTGTAGAAGAGATGCAAAAGTGTATAAAGCGAAGCTGTTAATCTTGCTAATTTTCGTGTTTCAATGTTGTACAAGGCATATGAGTTGCCATAATATTCATCATGCCTCATTATCCATTTATTTGATATTGTGTACAAAACTCTATTATCCATATTACTTACTTTTGAAAAATGGTCAAGAGAATTAAAATAAACTCTCTTGACCATAAAATTATTGAATGCAAGTGTATCCGTTAACTATCTTATGGCTTCAACGTAGTGTCGGTAGTTGTTGTTGAAGTCGTTGGCTTAGAAGGAGATGTTGTTCCTCCGTTATTTGTTGTGTTACAACAATTATTTACACCTTGTATTCCAAGTGCATAAACTGTGACATCCTCGACACCAAAGCCCCCTCGCATCAAAGCGAGCTCTTCTTTAGAAAGAAGTTCTTTTTCTTTGTCCATAATTTTCTGTTTTAAAATTAAACAAACTGTTAACTGCCTAGGAATCTACGTGTCTTAGAAGTTACGCCTTTTTACCCAGACGGGGCTGTATCAACCTTGCGCAAAGGTTATTGGAACAATTGCACCAAAACGAAAGCAAACTGCAATTATTTACCTCATTTTGTATTCCGAATGCAAAGGTATAAATACTTTTTAAAACAACATAATTTTAGGAGGATATTTAAGTTACATTAAGCAATGTTATACGTGCTTGCACTTTGCATAATAATACAAGAAATAACGTTTTCATTTACTTTTCTTACTGTTTATCTGCATTTTTATCCTATTTGATTCATCAATAAGTTGTCTTGCTATACTATCTTTATATGATGCTATCTCAACCATTTTATGGTGTTGATAGACTGAATCTTCATAAGTAGCAACTCGATTTCTTACATCATCAATAACATTCTCATTTCGACAAACAGAAAAATGCTTTTCGATGTAACTAACATTCGGGTCATCGGATGGAAGCACCATCTTCAATGCCCGATACTTCAAGTCTGCCTCCTCCCAATTTTGGTGCTCTCGCCATTGGGTGAGATTGCCCCAAATGGAGAGGACAAGAGATAGAGCCAAGCCACCTGTGAAAAGAAGAACATTCTTTGAGGTTGGCTCGAAGCGATGGGTTACAACCTTCTT